>SAMEA3387441__coassemble_1476_pt1 | contig 75075 bp, 54 predicted proteins | sample SAMEA3387441__metabat2_low_PE_001 | metagenome-assembled genome bin SAMEA3387441 (sample SAMEA3387441) | Felis catus | biome: Faeces | place: United Kingdom | collected 2012
GCGCGCGATGGGTGTCATGAACCTGTAGCGTTCGTGGGCTGTCCGGCCGGGGCCGGGCTTGGTTTTGAAAACGTCCTCGCGCGCGAGGCCCGTCTTTCCTGCTCCTGCGGAGCAACGGAAAGACGGGCCTCGCGCTGCGGAGTGTTTTCAAAACCAAGCCCGGCCCCGGCCTGCGGTGACGTAGCTGGCAGTTCTTGGGCATCGCTTGCTGGCGGGGTTCCTTTGCTGAAATGGACTTGGCCGAAAGGGCCGCTGGTCCCGGTCGCTGGTTCGCGCTTTGCGTGAACTCCGCGCTACTGTGGGTCAGTTAGGCTTCTGTTGTTGGACCCGCTACATCTTCCCGTCCCAGCATCGACCTTAGCTTCTCGAAGCTCTCCTCGCTCAGGCAATGCTCCATGTGGCAGCCCTCTTGCGAGGCAACCTCGGGCGCAACGCCGGCATCCTCTAGCAGCCCCACAAAAAAGCAATGGCGCTCCCACATTTGACGGGCAACCTCAAGACCGCGTTCCGTCAGATGCACATCGCGTTTGCCCATCTCCACGTAGCCGTTGCTCTCCAGGGTCGCCATGGCCTTGGAGACGCTTGCCTTGGTCACACCCAAGTATTCGGCGACGTCGATTGAGCGTACCGTGCCTTGGTGCTGCGACAGCACGTAGATCGATTCGAGATAGTCTTCTCCGGATTCACGCAGGGCCATGGGCCGCCTTTCGCGATTGCTTCTAGTTAGCCTTTAGATACTTTTGCTTGATTTACTTTACCGAAAAAGTTGCCCATGTCTTACTACTTTGCCTAAAAGTTAGCCGTGTTTCACAAAACGTGCGGGACGAAAACAAAATGGGGACGCTCCTCAAGGAGTGTCCCCAGGTGCCGGGTACCGGCCCGCAGCTAGATCAGGCCAAAGTGCTTCGCGGCGTTGTAGATGCCGTCATCGTCTACGGCGGTCGTAACGTAGGTCGCTGCGGCCTTTACGGTCTCCTGCGCGTTGCCCATGGCCACGCTTGTGCCCACGGCCGAGAACATCGACAGGTCGTTCTCGCCGTCGCCAAAGGCGATCGCCTCGCTCGCATCGATGCCTAGGCGCTCCAGCGTCGCCGCCACGCCCAGGTTCTTACCGCCGTTGGCCGGAATAATATCGCAGAACAGATCACACCAGCGCGTAGTGAGCGAATGCGACACCGCATCGGTCACGATATGCTCGTCGGCCGGATCCACAAAGGCGCAGAACTGGTAAACCGGCGCATCGAAGGCATGGTCAAACGGCTCCTCGTGGTAGACGATTCCCGCGTTGCTACCGGCCGTCACCACGCGCTCGGACAGGCGGTTCACAAACGAGTTCTCGCCCTGCATGCACAGCGAGTCGTAGCGCCCCTGTGCCACCTGGCCCACGATCACCGCAACGTCGTCCGGGTCAATCGGACAGCTGCGGTAGACGCCCTCGGCATCAAAACAGTGCTGGCCCGAAAGCGTAATGTACGCATCCCAGCCCAGGTCGAACAGCCAATCCGGCATCTGATAGGTCGGGCGACCCGTGGCGATCACGCACGCAATCCCCTGCTCGCGAAAGCTGTCGAGCACCTGCTGAGCCGACGCCGGAATCCGGTGGGTCTTAAAGCTCAGCAGCGTGCCGTCGATATCGAAAAACGCAGCTTTGATCATCCTGGTCTACTCCTCGCCCTCGAGCTTTTCGCTAGCCTCGAGCCACGCCATCTCCAGCTCGTCCATGGCGGCGTGGGCCTCGTCGATCTTTGCCTGCTGCTCGCCCAGCGCCGTGTAGTTGGTGGGATCGACCTGGGCCATGGCGGCCTCGGCCTCCTCCACGCGAGCGCGCTGCGTGTCCATCTTGCGCTCGAGCGAGCTCACCTCGCGGCGGAGCTTCTGGCGTTCGGCGTTGGAAAGGCCATTGGGCTGACCGCTCGACTTGGGCTTTTCGGCCGCAGCCGCCGCGGCACCGGTGTCGAACGTGCCGGTCTTGGCGCTCGGCGCGCCCACGGGCTCGCCCTCGGCCGTGGCGTTGCACAGGCGCAGGTACTGGTCGACGCCGCCGGGCATATGCGTCAGGTGGCCGTCAAGCAGTGCCCACTGTTGGTCGGTCACGCGCTCCATGAGGAAACGGTCGTGCGTCACCAGGATCAGCGTGCCGGGCCAGCCATCGAGCAGATCCTCGACAATCGCGAGCATATCGGTATCCAGGTCGTTACCGGGCTCGTCCAGGATGAGCACGTTGGGCTCGTCCAGGATCGTCAGCAACAGCGACAGGCGACGGCGCTGGCCGCCCGAAAGATCGCCGATGCGACTCCAGAGCTGCTGGGTCGTAAAGCCCAGGCGCTCGCAGAGCTTCTCGGGCGAAGTCTCCTTGCCGTCGATGACGTAGTACTTCTTATAGTTGCTGAGCACCTCGCGGATCGTGTCGCCCATGTAGGGCTCGAGCTCCTCGAGCTGCTGCGACAGCACGCCAAAGCGTACCGTCTGGCCAATCTTCACGCGGCCGCGCGTGGGCGCAATTTTACCCTGGATCACATCGAGCAGCGTCGACTTGCCAGCGCCATTCTCACCCAAAAGGCCATAGCGGTCGCCCGCACCAATGAGCCAGGTCACATCGGAGAGCACCTGCTTGGGCGCGCCGCCGGCATCCGCATAGCCGGCGTCCACGTCGACCACGTCGATGACCTGCTTGCCCAGGCGGCTCACGGCGAGGCGCTTGAGCTCCAGCTCGTCGCGCACGGGCGGCACGTCGGCGATCAGCTCGCGAGCGGCATCAACGCGAAACTTGGGCTTGGTGGAACGCGCCTGGGCGCCGCGGCTCAGCCACGCGAGCTCCTTGCGCGCCATGTTGCGACGGCGCTCCTCGGTAACCGCGGCCATGCGGTCGCGCTCCACGCGCTGCAGGATATATGCGGAGTAACCGCCCTCGAAGGGATCGACCTGGCCGTCGTGGACCTCCCACATACTGGTACAGACCTCGTCCAAGAACCAGCGGTCGTGCGTGACCACGAGCATCGCGCCCTGGCCGCGCTGCCAGCGGGCCTTTAGGTGACGCGCGAGCCAGTTGATGGTGCGCATATCCAGGTGGTTGGTGGGCTCGTCGAGCATGAGCACGTCGTAATCGCCGATCAGCAAGCGCGCGAGGTCCACGCGACGGCGCTGACCGCCCGAAAGCTCGCCCACCGTGCCCTCCCAGGGCACATCGCTGATGAGGCCGGCGAGGATCTGGCGCGTGCGGGGGCTCGACGCCCACTCGTACTCGGGGGCGTCGCCCACAACGGCATGATGCACGGTATCAGTATCGACCAGGTTGTCCTTTTGGCCGAGCAGACCGATCGTCGTGCCGCGGCGGTGCGTCACGCGTCCGTCGTCGGGCTCCAGCGTGCCGGCGAGCACGCTCAGCAGCGTCGACTTGCCGTCGCCGTTTTTACCGACAATACCAATGCGGTCGCCCTCGCCCACGCCGAGCGTCACGCTATCGAAAATATGCTTGGTGGGAAACTCTAGGCTGACGGAATCGCATCCCAAAAGAATCGCCATATGCCCTGCTCCTTCGTAGAAATTCAACGTTGTCCATGATAGCAGCGAAAAGGCGGGCCGTACGCGACACAAAAAGGCGGGCCATCTCGCAAAAGAGATGACCCGCCTCTCCAATCAGTCCCGCGGCAACCATAGCCGCCACGGGCCTCAAGCATGTCCCGGACTAGGAGAACATGCCGGTGAGGTAATCATTCAGCCGCTTATCCTTGGGCCGTTGGAAAATCTCGTCAGTCTCGTCGTACTCGACCATATCGCCCATATAGAAGAACGCCGTGCGGTTGGACACGCGCGACGCCTGCTCCATGTTGTGCGTCACGATAACGATGGCGCGGTCGGCCACGATCGATGACATGAGGTCCTCGATCGCCAGCGTCGAGATGGGGTCGAGCGCCGAGCAGGGCTCGTCGAACAGAATCACGTCGGGGTTGAGCGCCAGCGTGCGCGCGATGCACAGACGCTGCTGCTGACCGCCCGAAAGCGCATAGGCGCTCTTATCGAGCTTGTCTTTGACCTCGTCCCACAGCGCCGCGCCGCGTAAGCTTTCCTCGACCATGCGGTCGAGCTCGTCACGGTCGGTGATGCCGTGGCGCTTGGGCGCAAACGTGATGTTGTCGCGAATGGACTTGCGGAACGGGTTGGGCTGCTGGAACACCATGCCAATGGAACGGCGCAGCTCGTAGGTGTTTTCGGTCTTGGTGTTCACGTTGCGCCCGCGATAGTTGATCTCGCCCTCCACGCGGCAGCCGCGAATCTCGCGATTCATAAGGTTGAGGCTACGCAAGAAGGTCGACTTACCGCAGCCCGAAGGCCCAATGAGCGCCGTGATCTCGCCCTTGTGGAAGTCGAGCGACGTATTGTGCAGTGCATGGTGGTCGTCATAGTACACGTTGACGTCCTTGGTGGAGAGCACGACCTCGTCGCTCACGGCCTTGCCGCTTACGCGCACGCGCCTCTCGCTCTCCCCCACGCTCGACAGGAAGTCCTGGGTCTCGGACGATGCCGCTTCGGTTGCGGGCGTTGCTTTCATCTCGCTCATTCGGCCGTCATCTTCCTTGCCAGTTGCTTGCCCACAATGCGGGCGATTACGTTAAACAGCAGCACGCAAATCATCAGCAGTGCAGCGGTGCCCCAGACGATCTGCTGGGCCTCGGGGCTGCCCTCGCCATAGATCTTGTAGATGTGCACGGCGAGCGACTCGCCGGGACGGAACACGTTCCAAGCGCAGGTGGGGCTCGACAGGTTAAAGCTCAAGAAGTTCAGGCGAACCGGCGAGCTCATACCCGAGGTAAAAAGCAGTGCTGCGGCCTCGCCAAACACGCGGCCGGCCGAAAGCACGATGCCGGTCACGATGGCGGGCATGGCCTCGGGAATCAGGATGTGCAGCGTGGCCTCCCAGCGGGTGAGGCCCATGGCCAGGCACGCATCGCGCTGGGCCTGCGGCACGTCCTCGAGCGCCTGCTGGATCACGCGCACCAGAATGGGGATATTGAACATGGTGAGCGCGACGGCGCCGGAGATGATGGAGTACTTCCAGCCCAGCTGCACCGAGAACACCAGAAAACCGAACATGCCGACAACGATGGAAGGCAGCGAGGACAGCGTCTCGATGGCGGTGGAGGCAATGTCGCGGACGGGTCCGTCGGGTGCGTACTCAACCAAAAAGACCGCGCCACCCAGGCTGATGGGCACCGAGATGATCAGGGTGATCAGCAGCAGGTAGAACGAGTCGAACAGCTGGTAGAGCACGCCGCCCTGCGTTCCGTTGGCGCGCGACGGCTCCGTGAGAAAGCCCGGCTGGAACAGCGTCGAGATGCCCTCGAACAGGATATAGGCCACCATGGAGACGACGATGAGCATGACGATGGCGACGATCGCCGTCAACACGCCCGTGGCGAAGCGGTCCTGCTTTTGGACACGCCCGAGCCTCGCCTCGTCGATGTGGATACGCGTGCTAGCCACGAGCCTTCGCCCCCTTGCGGCCAATGAGATGGATGATCAGGATGAAGATGAGACTCATGCCCATCAGCAGCAGGCCGAGCGCCCACAGAACATCGTCTTGGGCCGAGCCCTCGGCATAGACTGCCATGGACGTGGTGAGCGTGGTGGTGATGGTCGAAGCCGGCGACAGCAGCGACGTCGGCATGGCCTCGATGCCGCCGATGACCATGCGCACGGCGAGCGTCTCGCCAAAGGCGCGGGTCATGCCCAAGATAACCGCGGTCATGAGCGACGGCATGGCGGACTTGAGCACCACGTGCCAGATGGTCTGCCAGCGGGTGTAGCCCAGCGCGAGCGAGCCCTGGCGGTAGCCGTCGGGCACGGCGCGCAGGCCATCGACCGAAAGCGTGGTCATGGTCGGCAGGATCATGACGGCCAGCACGATGGCGCCGGGCAAGATGCCCAGGCCCGTGCTCACGTGGAAAACGCTCTTCATAAGACCGACGACCACGTGAAAACCGATCAGGCCAAAGACGACCGAGGGGATGCCGGTCAAAAGCTCAATGAGCGGCTGAAAGATCTTAGAGCCAAACTTAGGCTGGATCTCGACCGCAAAGATGGCAGAGCCGATAGCGATGGGCAGTGCGATGAGCGTGGAGAGTACCATGACCGCAAACGAGGTGACGATCAGGGGCAGGGCGCCGGTGTAAGGCAGACCGTTTTCGGCTGTGTTAGCCAGGTCCCACTTGGTACCAGTGAAGAACTCGACGACCGAAACGCCATCCTTAACAAAAGCCGAGAGGCCCTTTTGGGCGACCATGAAGATAAGCGCGGCAACAACAAGCGTCACGAGCGCTACGCACGCGCCCGTGACGCCCAGGCCCACGTTCTCAAGGTCGCGCTTTGGCAGCTGTTTTGCCATTGCAAACCTTTCCGGGGGCGATTACCTATTTAGCGGAGACCTTACCGCTGGCGTCCTTGACGACCTTCATGGCAGAGACGGGGATGAAGCCCTGCTCCTCGACAAGCTTGCCCTGGACGTCGTCGGAAAGCATAAAGTCCAGGAAGGCCTTGGTGGCCTCGTCTGCGTCCTTGGCGCAGTACATGTGCTCGGTAGCCCAGATCTTGAAGGAGTCGTCGGTGACGTTCTTGCTCTTGGGCTCGACGCCCTCGACCTTGACGGCGTTGAACTTGGAGTCGTCGAAGTGCGAGAAGTCCAGGTAGGAGATGGCGTTGTCGGTACTGGCCATCTGGGTCTGGACGTCGCCGGACTTGTCGAGCTCGGCGTCGCCCTTAAAGTCGACGGCCTCGTCGCCAAAGACGGCGGCCTCGAAGGTGGCGCGGGTACCGGAGCCGGCCTTGCGGTTGAGGACGACGATGGTGGCGTCGTCGCCGCCGACCTCCTTCCAGTTGGTGATCTGGCCAGAGAAGATGCCCTTGAGCTGCTCGAGGGACAGATCGTCGACCGTCACGTTCTTGGAGACGACGGGGCCCATGCCCACGACGGCGACCTCGTGATCGACGAGGTTCTTGACCTGGTCGGCCTCGAGCTTGGTCTCGGCGAAGACGTCGGAGTTACCGATGGTGACGGTGCCGGCGGCGACAGCGGTCAGGCCCTTGCCCGAACCGTTGCCCGAGCCGGAAACGGAGACGTCCGGGTTGGCATCCATGAACTTCTCGGCAGCAGCCTCGACGAGAGCCTGGAACGAAGAGGCGCCGTCGTAGGTCACCTCGCCGGAGACGGACTCGGCAGCAGCGGCGCTACCCTTGTCGGCGGCGTCGGATGCGCCGGAGCCGCCGCAGCCAACGAGACCGAGACCGACGATGCTGGCAAGACCACCAGCGAGGCCGAGGAACTGACGACGAGAATAAGCCTGATCGAGCATGATCTTCCTTTCATACATGCGAATCGCGGGCACCCTGCCCGCTTTGCTGTTTGGAAAGATACGGCCTCGATCGGGCAGTGCCCGCGCCAACTGCGGTTTTTTACGGGCATCTGATAGACCCTTACCGCAAGCGCAGCACGGCCTTTACAAACGAATAACAATCCAGCGCCGAACATGGCGCACCTTTTACACCAGAGGAAGGCAGTCGTTGGGGACGTTCTTAAACGACTAGTCGTTGGGGACGTTCTTGTTTGACTAGTCATTTAAGAACGTCCGCAAGGACTACCTTGGAAACCCCGCAGGTTGAGCATAAGTCAGCGAAAACGCCCCTAAGCGAGCAAGGTGACGTGAAAGAGGAGGGAAGCGTACTTTTGTACGCGACCGACGATTGAACGTCAGATTGCCGCTTGGGGGCGTTTGCAGCGTCGAGCTGTTACGCGGTTTGGTAAAACCGCGTAACCCTAAAGCTCTAATTCATTCAAACGGAGGATCGCAACAATATAGATCTTGAGCGCCTGTTTAAGCTGTTCCTCGTTGGCGCACTCGTTGGGGCCGTGCATCTGGCCGCCCCATGCGGGCAGCTCCAGGCCGGTCTCCTCGGGGCCAAACGACACGGCGCGGGCAAAGTTGCGCGCATACGTGCCGCCGCCCATGGCAAAGGGCTCAGCATGCTTGCCCGTAAACTCGTTATAGGTATCAATAAGCGCCTTCACGGCCGGATCGTCGGCAGACACCGAGAACGGCACCTTAGCGCGACCCGGCTGGCACGTCACGCCAAAACGGCCCACGAGCGGGTCGAGCTGCTCGCGGATGGCATCGGCACTGGTGCTATCGGGGAAGCGCACGTCGATGACCTGCTCAATATGGCCATCCGCCACGCGGATGACGCCAGCGTTGCAGGTAAGCGGGCCAAACGCCGGACTCGTCGCATCGATACCCAGGCCGCGGCCATAGGCATCCGCATGCACAAAGGCCAGGAACTTGACGAACTCGTGCTCGGCAGGCGTCAGCAGGCGCTCATCGCGTGCACCAAACGCGTCCTCGGCCTCGCGCAGATACGCCACGATCAGGCCGACGGCGTTGATGGTGCCCTCAGGCATCGAAGCGTGGCCGCCAATACCGTGGGCGAAAATCTGCACATGCCCGTTATCAAGCGCCGTGATCTCCAGGCGGTCGACGTTCTCAACGGGCGCCGGCAGCTCATCGGCGGCAATCGCAAGCTCGCAGATGGACTGCGACGGAATGGCATTGCTCGCCTCGGAGCCGCTCCACGACACGATGCGCCCGCCGTCGATCTTGGGGCTCACGAACGTCGCCCCAAACTGGCCCTTCTCGGCATTGCAGACCGGGAACTCGGCATCAGGCGTAAACAGAAAGTCTGGGTTGGGGTAGTTCTCCAGATAATGGTGAACGTCGGACATGCCCACTTCCTCATCGCAGCCCAGCAGCGCGCGGAAGGTGTAGCGCGGAACAATGCCGTGCTTGAGCAAGTAGGCGCCGGCGTAGAGTGACAATACCGCCGGGCCCTTGTCGTCAATCACGCCGCGACCGAGCAGCCAGCCCTCGCGGCGCTCCATGGTGAACGGGTCGGTGTTCCAGCCAGGGCCGGCGGGAACCACGTCCACGTGGCAGATAGTCGCGAGCTGTTTGTCGCCGCGGCCCGGGATATCGGCGATTCCCACATAGCCCTCGTCGTCGCTCGTCTGATAGCCGAGCTTCTGCGCGATGCCGAGCGCGCAATCGAGCGCGTCACGGACCGGGCGGCCAAACGGCGCGCCGGGCTCCGCATCGGCAGAAACTGCCACGGACGGATAACTCACCAGCTGCTCGATATCGGCGACGACATCCTCCCAGACCTCGTCGACATACTCGGCAACGCTCTGCTCCACCTGATTCATGGACGACCTCCTTACCAATGAGCGACGGGTACGCCCGCCCCTCACATTACGTCTATTAGATAGCGAAAAGTTTAGCAAGCTCGGCCACCGAGTGCACCACCGCATCGGCGCCCGCCGCCTCGTGTTCGCCCGGCGCCGCTGCGCCCGAATAGATACCAATGCACGGCACGCTCATCGCGTGCGCGCCCTCAACGTCGTTAAAGCGGTCGCCGATCATCACGGCCTCGTCCGCGACCGCACCCAAGGCCGCCAACGCGTCGCGAACCGAATCGGCCTTGGTCTCGCGCCCCTGCGGCGGATTCATGCCAACCACCGCCTCAAACTGAGAAAGTCCCAGCTCTCCCACCATGTCAACGCACTTTGCCTCCATGCGCGACGTCGCCACGGCCAAGCGCTTGCCCTGGGCGACCAACCCATCCAGCAGCTCGGGGATCCCGTCAAACACGGGATACTCCTCCGGTCCCAGCTCGTCAAAAAAGGCGCGGTACTCGTCGGCCACCACAAGCGACTCCTCGCGAGAGAAGCCATAAAAGTCGTGAAAACTCTTCCACAGGGGCGGCCCGATCATGCGACGCAGGTCACCCATCTGCGCCTCCGAAAACCCGCGTGCAGCCAGCGTCTTGCGCGTCGAGGTCATCACCGCCCGACCCGTATCGGCCACCGTGCCGTCAAAATCGAACAGCACAACCGGCCGCTTGCATATCTCCAGCGCCGCCATCGGCACCCCTCTTCCCCAGTTGATGATTTCCACACCGACACTTCAAACTGTTGACTATTCAACAGTTAAACATAGCAATGTAGAGCAACTCCACTATACTTGTCGCACTTTACTCTCAGAAGGCGGCGCCGTCGCGCCCCAACGAAAGGTGCAATTATGTCTTTTGCCATCATAACCGACTCCACGTCGGACATCTCCCCCGCCCGTGCTCAAGAGCTTGGCATTTACGTGATTCCGCTACATGTGATTATCGAGGGCGAGGATCTGCTCGACCAGGTGCAGATTACCGCCGAGGAATACGTCGCCCGCATGGCCGGCTCTGAGCAGCTGCCGCACACCTCGCAGCCGAGTGCCGGCGAGTTCAAAGCACTCTTTGACCGCGTGCGTGCTGACGGCCACGACAGCGCCATCTTTATCTCGCTGTGCAGCGAGTGGTCCGCCTGCTATGCCAACGCAAGCCTGACGGCCGAAACGCACGAGCTCGACGTGCGCTGCATCGACTCGCGCACCGGCTCGGGTGCCGAAGGTCTGCTAGTGGAGTACGCGCTGGCCATGCGCGAGGACGGTCGCAGCTTGGACGAAACCGAGGCGCAGATCCGCGCGACGCTGCCCGACGCCCACCTGCTGCTGATTCCCCGCACGCTCGAGAACCTCGTTAAGAACGGCCGCGCGCCCAAGCTCGCCGGCCAGCTCACGCAGATGCTCAACATTCGCCTGGCCGTTTCGCCGGAGTGGAAATCGGGCGAGATCAAGGCCATCAAAAAGGGCCGCGGCGCCAAGCGCATCGTCGCCAACACCATGACCGATTGCCTCGCATTTTTGACCGAGCATCCGGACTCCAGCGTGCGCGTGCTCACGACCGGCGCCGCCGAGGAGCAGGATCTCGTCAACCAAGCGCTCGCAGGCCAGAACTACGTAGACGCCGGCACCGGCCCCATCGGCTGCACCATCGCCACCCACGTAGGCGTCGACGCCATCGCCATCAGCTACTGCCCCCGCTACCAGCCCATCCACTAGGGGCACCTTTACCACTTGCGGTGAAATAGGGGCTGTTTTTGGCTTATCAGCCGCAAATCAACCCCTATTTCACCACAACTTAGAAGCAGTTCATTTGGGACGGGGCTAAAAAGACTGGTATCAAACGTTTCAGACCAGTCTTTTTAGCCCCGTCCCATTTTAGCTACTCTACATCAACCCGCTGAGCGCAATGTCGACGGCCTCGTTGAGGTCGTCGGTAATGTGTACCAGATCCGGATCGAGCGGGCTGATCATGCCGGCGCCCATCACCGGACCGTTGAGCCAATCGAATAGGCCCTGCCAGTACTCGCTGCCCACCAGCACGAGCGGCATGCGCTTGACCTTGTGCGTTTGCACCAGCGTGAGCACCTCGAACATCTCGTCGAGCGTGCCAAACCCGCCGGGAAACACAATAGCGCCCGAGCTGTATTTGACGAACATGGTCTTGCGCACAAAGAAGTAGCGGAAGTCCATACCGAGGTTTACGTATTTGTTGAGCCCCTGCTCGTGCGGCAATTCAATGCCCAGGCCAACTGACTTACCGTTGACACTCGCCGCTCCCCTGTTGGCTGCTTCCATGATGCCGGGGCCGCCACCGGTGATGACCGCCACGCCACGTTGCGCGATCTTGCGCCCGACGGTACGCGCCGCCTTGTAGAGCGGATCGGTCTTGGGCGTGCGGGCGCTACCGAAGATGGTCACCGCAGGTCCAAGCTCGGCAAGTGCGCCAAAGCCATCGACAAACTCTGCCTGAATTCGCAGCACGCGCCAGGGGTCGGCGTGCAGCCAGTCAGCCGACTCCTCGGGCGCCAGCAGGTTGGCGTAGGTGTTGTCCTTAGGAATCATGGGGCCGCGCATGACCACGGGGCCGCGGCGGTACGTCTCGCCGTAGGCAGGCTCGCCCTCGACGTTCTCATTCTTAATCATGGGTACTCCTATCGAGAAAAAGAAAAACGGGCGGGGTCGACGCCATGCGTCAAACACCCGCCCGAACATCAACTATTCGGTATGGTACCCACGATGCATCAAGCACTTGCAAGCCATCGGTCAGCGGTCACGCAGCCGGTGTCAGCGAATGTGACGACCGGCTGGCGCTCGGCCATTGCCGTTGCCCACGCTCTGCAAGCGTGTCTGTCGCCCTTAGTAATCCACCGCGGCAGGACTATTCATCCAATCGCTCACGAATGCGCCGTAGCGGCCCTCGATAATGGCCTGGCGGGCACGCTGCATAAGGTTGAGCAGGTAGTAGATATTGTGCATCGAAAGCAAAATGCCGCCGAGCATCTCCTTCTGCGTGACCATGTGGCGGATGAGCGCGCGGCTGTAGCCGCCCGTGCACACCGGGCAGGTGCAGGTGGGATCGATGGGACCGTCGTCGTGCGCAAAACGCGCGTTGCGGAAGTTGAGGCGACCCTCGCTGGAGAACGCCGTGCCCATGCGGCCGGTGCGCGTCGGCAGCACACAGTCGAACATGTCGATGCCCACTCCCACGCCGCGCACGAGCGTGGTGGGGTTGCCGACACCCATCAGGTAGCGCGGCTTATGCTTGGGCATGTACTCGCTCACGAGCGGCGCCAGGGTCTCGAACATGGTCTCGTGATCCTCGCCCACCGAATAGCCACCGATACCATAGCCTGGGAAGTCGCCGCACTCCTCCAGATGGCGCAGCGAACGCAGGCGCAGATCTAGGTGCATGCCACCCTGAACGATGCCAAAGAGCGCCTGGTCATCACGGGTATGCGCCTTATAGCAGCGCTCGGCCCACATGCTCGACAGCTCAACGGCGCGCTCAACGTAGGCGCGCGTGGCGGGATAGCCCGGGCACTGGTCCAACTGCATGCAGATGTCGGAGCCGAGCTTCATGGCGATTTCCATGTTGTCCTCGGGCGTCCAGAACACGTGGCGGCCGTCGTAGTCGTTGACGATAAAGCGCACGCCCTCGTCGGTAAGCTTGACCGCGTCGTTGTGGCTGAACACCTGGAAACCGCCCGAGTCGGTGAGGATAGGGCCGTGCCAGTTCATAAACTTGTGCAGGCCGCCCAGCTCGGCGATGGTATCCTCGCCGGGACGCATGGACAGGTGATAGGTATTGGCAAGCACGATCTGGGCGCCGAGCTGCTTGACGGTCTCGGTAGGAATACCCTTGACGTTTGCCTTGGTGCCCACGGGCATAAAGATTGGCGTCTCGATGTCGCCGTGCGGGGTGTGCAGCACGCCGGCGCGCGCGTGCGTCGTCGGATCCTCGGCGATCAGGTCGAATTTAAAAAGGCTCTGGTCCATAAACTGGAACTCCTTGGTTGTGGTTCATACGCCAACCATTATACGGGCAACCCGCAAGAAGCACCGACTCGACAGAAACTGGTGCATTAGGATCAGGTTCCCGCGCTAGTCGTTGGGGACATTCTTCAGCGCCATCTTGCAAAGGAGTGTCCCAATCTGCCGGCACTTAGGGACTGTCCCCAAGTGCCGGCAAGAGCATCCCTTTTGACTAGTCGTTTAAGAACGTCCCCAATGACTACATCTGGGATCATTTCCAACAACCAAGTTAACGCCGATGTTATGGCACCGACAGCGAAAACCCGCCAAAGCGAGCAAGGTGCCTTGAAACGAGGCGGCATTGACCTTCTGGTCATGCCGCCGAAGTTGAAAGGCAGATTGCCGCTCTGGCGGGTTTGCAGCGTCAACTGGTTACGCGGTTTGGTAAAACCGCGTAACCCCTAAGGCCGCTGGCCCATACCACCCTCGAGGGTGACGGTCTCGCCGTTCATGTACTTAAAGTCGGGACCGCAAAGCTGAACGACCACGCGGCCGATTTCCTTCTCGACATCGCCGTAATGGCCCGCCGGCGGCATGTGAACGTTGGCCTTGAACGCCTCGGGATAAGCATCCTGGAAGTTCTCGAGCGCAGCGGTCCAAGCAAGCGGGCACACGATATTGACGTTGATGCCGTCCTTGCCCCACTCGTTGGCGGCAACGCGAGTCAGACCGCGGATGCCCTCCTTGGCAGCGGCATAGCTGCACTGGCCGTAGTTGCCAAACAGGCCGGCGCCCGAGGCAAAGTTGACCACGGAGCCCTTGGTCTCCTTCAGGTGCGGATAGGCCTTCTGCATATACAGATAGGTAGCATACAGACCGGAGTAAATGGCCAGGTTAAACTGGTCCATGGTGTGATCGGCGATGGTCACGCCCGAGGCGCTGGCCTGAGCATTGTTGACGACGGCGTCGATGCGGCCGAACTCCTCAATGGCCTTGTCGATGACGTTCTGGACGACGGCCTCGTTATCCTGGCCAGCCGAGACATCGGCCTGAACAGGCAGAACCTTGACACCGTACTCGGCCTCGAGAGACTCCTTGGCGGCCTCGAGCTTGGCGACGTTGCGGCCGGTGATGACGAGGTTCGCGCCCTCCTTGGCAAATGCGATATCGATGCCGTAGCCGATGGAGCCAGCAGAACCGTCCTTAAGCGTGGCCTTGCCGCCGCCGGTGACGATCACGGTCTTACCAGTGAAAAGTCCCATACAAAGTCCTTTCAAATCGCGACGGGCACGCCCGCCGACTGCGCGCATCCAAATAAACGCGCCAAAAGCTGAAATGCAACTTTAACGGGTTCAAGTGAAAAATAAAGCCCATGACAGGCGAACGGCGCAACGTCTTTCGGCGAAGGGAATGTCAAGTACAAACTGGATAAAGTGGCCGAGTTTTTGCTATCGACGCGAACCATCGAACACGTTTTGAAACTTTGCTGCGGCGCGCGGGAAGTCGGCGCGAGACTTTATCATAGGGTGACAAACAACGATGAGGAGCACATACCTATGACAGACGAGCTGGACCCCCAGACTCAACAGCATATTGATGATTCCGTAAACGTCGCCGCAGATACTGACGCTGTGACCTGCGATGATATCGACATCGACGACCCCATCTTGGACGAAAGCGCTACGGCGGAAACCCCTGAAACAGAAAACGCCGACGAGGATAATGACGATGCGCCCGCTCAGGACGACGCCCCTGTACAGGACGCCGCCCCGCAAGCTGCGGGCCCCATCGAGGTGTCTTCGGAAGAAGAACTCGACGCCGTCATGGACTCCATGATGGATGCCGTCAAAGCGATGAAAGACGCCGTGGCCGACGCTGACGTTGATGCCGAGGAAGAGGAGGCCGCCGAGGCAGCCTCGACCTTCGTACCCGGCGAAACTCCGGTTGCCGACCAGGGCAGCACCATGCCCTCGTTTCTGCAGCTCGAGCACCCCACGATTGGCGCCGATGCGGTCGACCCGCACGCAGCAGGCTTTTCTGTGGTCGAGGGCGGCACCGGCAATATCGCCGCGCCGCAGGCTACCGATGCGGACGCTGCCGACACCGCTCGCCCGACCACCCCGCACTCCCCCGCCGCAAGCCGAGATCTGGGGACCGCCGTCTCGAACACTGCGAACGCCGTGGGCACCTTTATCGCCCAGGGTGCCTCGGCCATGCGCGAGATGAACGCCGCGAAAAAGGCACTTGCCGATGCCCGCGCCCACCTGGCCGAACTTGAGCAGCGCATTGCCGATCAGGCCGAGGAACTCGAGACGCGCCAGGATATCGCAGGCCGCTACGACCAGATCGTCGCCGACCAGCGTCAGGCGATCGCCACAGCGCAAAAGACCGCTGCGGCAGCCGAGATTGACCGTGATGCCCACGCCGCCAAAGTGACAGAGCTCAAGGGTCAGTTCGAACAAATGAAGACAGAGGATGACGCGACTGAGCTCCGTCTGAAGGCCGCGCTCGACGCCGTGGAGGCCCGCGAGGCGAGCTCACGCGAGACTGGCAACCGCCTCGTTCGACGTCTTGAGGATTCCAAGCGCATCCGTGACAAGGTGAAGGCAGAGCGAGACGCCGGCATTGCCGCCGCACAACAAACCGTCGACGCCACGCGCGCCCAACTCGAGACGCTGCGTCATGAGTATGCCGAGCTGCAACGCAATCCCTCGGCAAATCCCGCCAGCTATACGGTGCGCACCAGCGAGCTCTCGATGCAGATTTCCGACACGGCAGATGCCCTGCGTAAAGCCGAAGAAGATGTCCCGCACATCACCGCCGACCTTGAACATTCACTCGCCGCAGCCGAGCAGGCCGTCGAGCAGGCTCAAGCCCCTATCGCCGACGCAAAACGCGCGCACCAAGCCGTGACGACCGAAGCCGATGCCGCGCGCGACGAGTTGCAGACGGCGAAGACTGCCGCCGCGACTCGTCAGCGCGAACTGCGCGAGAAGATCACTGCCGAGGACAAGGCACGCCGCGACCAGGAGCAGACCATCGCCAACGCCCAAGCAGATGCCGCACATGCGCAGTCGATCATCGAACAGGTGACCGAGGTGCACGACCACCCAGAGATCACCGAGTCGCTTGCAGGGTCCTTGGCCCGAGACAAAGCCGAACACACCGAGACCGAGCGAGAAGTCGCCCAGCTGGAGGCCACCGAAGACGACGTACGAGAGCGCACCCGCGACTCACGCATCAAATTCACCGGCGCCATCGTCTGCATCGTTGCCGCAATCCTGGTGATCATCCTAGTCTGGCTGTTCGCAAGCAAGTAAACCAGCCGCCAGGCAAGTAGTCATTGGGGACGTTCTTAAACGACTAGTCGAACAAGAACGTCCCCAATGACTAGTCAAGAGTTTGGCGCAAGGACTGTCCCCAGGTGTCGGCACAAAAGGAACGTCCCCAAGTGCCACCCAAGTGCCAACAACGGCAACGCCAATGTTTTGGCGCGGACAGCGAAAACGCCCCTAAGCGAGCAAGGTGACGTGAAAGAGGAGGGCATTGACCTTCTGGTCATGCCCGACGATTGAACGTCAGATTGCCGCTTAGGGGCGTTTGCAGCGTCGAGCCGTTACGCGGTTCGTAGAACCGCGTAACTAACGAATGAGCATTGCGTCGCCAAAGCTGAAGAAGCGGTAGCGCTCCTCGATGGCGGCGGCATAGGCATCCATGATCTGGTCGCGGGTGGCAAGTGCGCTCACGAGCATCATGAGCGTGGAGCGCGGCACGTGGAAGTTCGTGATCAGCGCGTCGACCACGTGATAGGTCGAGCCGGGCATGAGGTAGAGCTGCGTCGTCGCGTTCTCGCGCACCACGATGTCGCCGCGGCCGAGCGTATCGGCCCCATCCTCGCGGCCCTCAAAATAGCGCGCCGTCACGGCCGGATCGGACACCGGCGCCTCGGCGTCAAACGCGCTTTCGAGCGAGCGCACCGCCGTGGTACCGACAGCAATCACACGATGGCCCTCGGCCTTCGCCTTATGCACGGCGTCGACAACCTCCTGCGACACGTGGTAGCGCTCGGTGTGCATCACATGCTGCGTGGGATCGTCCTCCTCCACCAGACGGAAGGTATCGATGCCCACCTCGAGTTCGACGGCGGCAAACTTGGCACCCTTGGCCTCGATGGCAGCCATAAGCTCGGGCGTAAAGTGCAGACCCGCCGTGGGAGCGGCAGCCGAGTGCTCTTCCTTCATGGCGTAGACGGTCTGGTACTTCTCGGGGTCGCCCTCGTAATCGGTAATGTAGGGCGGCAGCGGCACATGGCCGGCCGCATGGATGGCCTCGTCGAGCGTGCGCGGGTCGCCGGCGGCATTGCAACCGGCCGGCTCAAAGCGCACCAGACGGCCACCACGGCTATCGGTGACAAAGTCGATGACCTCGGCCGTCAGCACCACGGGAGCCCCCTCGGGCGCATGGGCGCCACCGGCGCGATACTCAATCTGGGCACCGGGCTTCAGGCGCTTGCCCGGCTTGACCAGGCACTCCCAAACATGGCCCAGCGGGTCAACATCCTCGCGGCGCTTGAGCAGCAGCGTCTCGACCACGCCACCCGAGCCCGATTTGCGACCGATCAGGCGGGCCGGCATCACGCGCGTCTTGTTGATGACGAGCACGTCGCCCGGCTCGATATAGTCGATGATGTCGCGGAAGATGCGGTGCTCAACGGTGCCGCCATGCTCCAGCGGCGTTCCCGCCTGGGAGCCCTTGCGATCCACCACCAGCAGGCGGCAGGAGTCGCGCGGCTCGGCGGGAGCCTGGGCGATCAGTTCCTCGGGAAGGTTGTAGTCAAAATCATCGGTACGCATAGACACGTCGGATTCTCCTTATATAGCTAAAGTCCGCCCTACATCCTAGCAGGCCGACGTCCCAAATGAACTACTTTTTGGACGCTTTGCGCTCGTCGCGAATGCGAGCGCGGTCCATGGCCGCCTCGACGGCAGAAAAGCGGCAGCCGCAGTAGTTCTGTCGATACATGCCCAGTTCGCGCGAACGGCGCGTAGCCTCGGGATAATACGGGCGAAAATCGCGGATCACCGGGGTGAGCCCACGTGCCGCCGCCAGGCGCTCGAGTACGTCATTGCAGGTGTCGAACAGCTGGTACGGCGAGACGGCGAGCGTCGTACCCACATATTCAAACCCGCGCTCCTGGGCAACGCGGCACGCTTCGGCCAAACGCAGGGCATAGCACGCACGACAGCGACGGGGCCGATCGGCGCCCAGCGGGGCCACGCCGGCCTCCCAGCGCCCGCAATCCTCCCCCGCCTCAATGAGCTCGATGCTGCCGTCGGCACACCACCGGCGCAGCTCGTCCAAACGACGCTGCCATTCATCGCGCGGTTGAATATTGGGGTTGGTCCAGCAAATCGTGGGCTCAAACCCCTCCTCGCGCAGCAGGCGAACCGGCTCAAGCGAGCATGGTGCACAGCACGCATGCAGCAACAACGACTTCATCGACATCTCCTCACCCAAAAAAGCGCACGCCAAAGGATGTGTCCTCGCAGGCGACAATGCGACGGTCGCGCAAAATGGTCCGCACGTAATACCAGTCGCCCACGCAACCCGACAAATGCAAGCCGGCAGCCAAGTAGCACAGCAGCGGATACCCCGAAAACGCAAAGCCCAGGGCAAACGCCGCCGTCACAACAACCGTCGGCGCCAGGCAAACCGCCATGTACCGCCGGCGTGAATACACAACGCCCTCGACGCAGGCATAGATCATCGCAGTCTCGCGATTCGCCCCAAAGGTCACACGCACGCCCGCAGGCGCCAGCAGCTTAAAAAACATACCGTGCACCAGCTCGTGCACGGCAAATGAAGCCGCCGAAACCGCAGTCAAGCCGACCATCCAGCCGAAGACGGCCATCCAGCCGCCCGCGTCAGCCGCATCCAAGTCTGCAGGTCCGCCCAGCAGCACAAACACCGGCACCAGGCACACGGCAAACACGCCGACTACGAATATCCCCCACACGAAGCAAGCGTGCAGAAAATCCTCGTCCTCAAACGCATGTATGTTGGAAATCTCATTCATAGCATCTTAGGATAGCGCCCCTGCCACGCACCCGCCCGCATGTGCGATAATGTCGAACGATATGCACGAATTGACCACCGCGCCGCCGAGCCCCGCGCCCGGCCGCGCCCTCACCATATGCGAAGGAGTCCCATGGCATCCAAATACTCCATGAACGACCGTCCCAGCTGGCCTCGCCGCGCCATCGTTACCGCCGGCGAGCCCTACGGCAACAAGGGCCTTCACTTTGGCCACGTTGGCGGCGTCTTTGTCCCTGCCGACTTCTTCGCCCGCTTCCTGCGCGACCGCCTGGGCCGTGAGAACGTCATCTTCACCTCGGGCACCGACTGCTATGGCTCGCCCATCATGGAGAGCTACCGCAAGCTCAAGGAGAACGAGGGCTACGACAAGTCCATTAGCGAGTATGTCGAGTCCAATCACTCCCGCCAGGCCGCGACCCTCAACAACTACAACATCAGCTGTGACATCTACGGCGGCTCGGGCCTTGAGCCGGCGGCCCAGATCCACAACGAGGTGACCGCTGAGATTATCGAGCGCCTGCACGAGCAGGGCACCATCTCCAAGCGCTCCACGCTGCAGTTCTACGATGCCAAGGCCGGCACGTTCCTCAACGGCCGTCAGGTGATCGGCCGCTGCCCCATCCAGGGCTGCAAGTCCGAGAAGGCCTATGCCGACGAGTGCGACCTGGGCCACCAGTTTGAGCCCGAGGAGCTCATCGCGCCTAAGAGCCAGCTCACCGGCGAGGTGCCCGAGCTGCGCCCGGTAGACAACCTCTACTTCGACCTGCCGGCCTACCTCGACTTTATGAAGACCTATACCGCCAAGCTCGCCCAGAACCCGCAGGTTCGCTCCGTGGTCTCCAAGACCATGGAGGAGTGGCTGCTGCCGGCTCAGCTCTACATCCAGAACAAGTTCCGCGAGGCCTTCGATGCCGTCGAGGATCAGCTTCCCGAGCACACCGTGCTGGAGCCCGAGGGCAACAAGAGCAGCTTTACCGTCACCTTCCCCAGCTGGAAGGAGCGCGACGATGCCCACGCGGTGCTCGCCAACGGCGGCGTGCGCTTCCGCAGCGGCAAGGCGCTCGTACCCTTCCGCATCACCGGCAACATCGACTGGGGCGTTCCGGTGCCCGAGGTCGATGGCGTCTCCGACGTCACCTGCTGGTGCTGGCCCGAGAGCCTGTGGGCTCCCATCAGCTATACGCGCACCGTGCTCGCACGCGATGCCAAGGCCGCCGGCGTGACCGAGGGCGTCGCCGCTCAGGATGCCGCCCTCATGGGCGAGCCCGCTGCCGACTCCACGCAGGTCCCCGCGCCCACCTACCAGCACAGCTCGCTCGACTGGCGCGACTGGTGGTGCTCCGATGACGCACAGATCTACCAGTTCATTGGCCAGGACAACATCTACTTCTACTGCATCGCGCAGACCGCCATGTGGGAGGCCCTGGGTTGGAACCTCACGCAGAGCACCGTCAGCGCCTGCTACCACCTGCTCTACATGGGCAAAAAGGCAAGCTCGTCCTCGCAGACGCCTCCCCCGCCGGCAGACGACCTGCTCAACCACTACACCTGCGAGCAGATGCGCGCGCACTGGCTGTCGCTCGGCCTGTCCGAGAAGCCGGTGAGCTTTAGCCCCAAGGCATACGACACCCGCGTGACCGGCAAGGACAAGGACGGCAACGAGGTGCACGCCTGCGACGACAAGCGCGTCATCGATCCGGCCCTTAAGGAGAGCGCCCTTTTGACCGGCGTGTTCAACCGTCTGGCCCGCAGCTGCTTCTACGGCGTCGCCGTCAAGGAGGGCGACGAGAGCCCCTATCGCAACGGCTGCATCCCCGCCGGTGCAGCTTCTGACACCGTGGTCGAGGCCGCCGAGCAGGCAGCCCTCGCCTTTGAGCAGGCCATGTACAAGTTCGAGACGCACCGCGCGCTTGCCGTGTGCGACGACTACCTGCGTGCCGCCAACAAGCGCTGGAGCGACGCTTCCAAGGCCGGCAACAAGCTCGAGGGTAACGAGGCAAACGCCGCAATGACGCAGGCCCTCGTCGACGCCTTTACCGAGCTGCGCGTGGCGACCGTGCTCATGCACGGCATCGTCCCTGCCGGCTGCGAGCTCATCTGCGAGTACTTCGACGTTGACCCGGTCGCCTTCTTTAGCTGGGATAACATCTTCGCCTCCACGGATGAGTTTGTGGAGAGCTTGGGCGAGAAGCCCGGCGAGCACCGAGTGAAGCCGCTGCCCCCTCGCTTCGACTTCTTTAGCAAGCACGAGAGCCAGTACTAAAGCACGCCAGCAGCGGCGTACCCGGAAAGTAGTCAATTTGGGACGGGAAGGAAAAACGGATGTCCAAGCCGCGTCGTCGTAAGCAGAAAAAGCAGGTTAAGCCCGAGCTCAAGCTCAGGCAGTTTGCTGCTACCGAGCTTTCCGACCAGCTTGCCGCCCTTCCCTGCGCCGCCGACCTGCCGCGCTTTATGGTCGACACGGTCGCCGGCGCCTATGCGCCCGCCGATGCCAAGCTCATGATCGAGGGCTTCGGCGCCGCGGCCACACGCCCGGTCACGCTGCGCGCCAACACGCTCAAGGCGACCGCCGAGGACATCGCTGCGGCGCTCGGTGCCGCCGGCATCGCCCACAACCCCGTCGCCTGGTACCCAGACGCCTTTATCCTGCCCGAGGCCCAGGTTTCCGATCTGTGGGATCTCGACATCTACCGCGACGGCAAGATCTACCTGCAGAGCCTGTCATCCATGATGCCGCCGTTGGTCCTGGGCGCCCAGGCAGGCGAGGACATCCTGGACATGTGCGCAGCCCCCGGCGGCAAGACGACGCAGATCGCCGCCCTCACGCAGGGACAGGCGCACCTCACCGCCTGTGAGATGAGCATTCCCCGCGCCGAAAAGCTCGAGTCGAACCTCCATCGCCAGGGTGCCAAAAACGTGCCCGTCATGCGCATCGACGCACGCGAGCTCGACGAGTTCTTCCGCTTTGACCGCATCCTGCTCGACGCCCCCTGCACCGGCACGGGCACCGTCATCAGCGGCAACGAGAAAAGCCTGCGCGGCCTGACCGAGCAGCTGCTCGTCAAGTGCGCCCGCTCGCAGCGCGCGCTTCTGGACCGCGCCATGGGAGCCCTCAAACCGGGCGGCACGCTCGTCTATTCCACCTGTTCGATCATGCCGCAGGAAAACGAGGACGCCCTGCAAGAGTCCCTCGACAAGCACATGGATTGCGAGCTTATCCCCCTCGACGGCACACCGAGCGAAAGTGAAGCGCGTCGCGCCCAGGATGCCGGCGAGGAGCCGCATATCGAGTGCAACGCCCTCACCGAGGCCATCGCCGCCGGCCGTGTCTCGGCCGTCGCCAACGGTATGCCCGGCACGCTGACCATTCCGCCTAGCCGCGATTTTGAGGGCTTCTACATTGCCCTGATCCGAAAACGCAGCTAGCGCACGGATCCAAAACTCAACAAGCTATCTCTGTGCGCGTTTGCCCTGCTGGTCGCGATGCTGTTTAAGCATCGCGCGCTCCTTGCGCTCGGCCCTTTTGCCCTTAATGGCCGTGACCACAAAGTAGATGACCGCGGCGGCAACGATTGCGCCCACACACAGGCCAATCGAGCCCAACATTGCCGAAAATTCCATACCGCGTCACCTCTCTTTTAAACGGGACTTTTAAGATAGCACCTCGATCCCCGCCACCACAGCTCCTTCACGTTCGCCTGCCCTTCGGTCTAACGGATGGCGCGGCGGGGAAAAATCAACTCGTCAAACGATTTAGCATTCGCAATTCCGGCTGCATCGTGCCGGCCGTCGTCACACAGAATCGAGTCTCCATGGACACCCTCAACGACCTAAACGAGCGCGTCGACGCCTTTGTCGGCACCAGCTCCTTCGACACACCTGCCGCGGCAAACGACCAAGCTCCCATCGATGTACCCGCCGAGGTTCACGAGGACATCGTCGCCTCGGTCGATTTCTCCGAGGTCGAGCTCGCAGACGAGTTCACCGAGCCCCAGGTAGCCGTGACCCCCAACGGACTGCTCCCCATGGAGCCACTGCCCATCGACGGGCGTTTGCGCAAGGCGGCCCTTCGCATGCCCGGCGAGATTGAGGAGGCCAGCGGCTTTACGCTCTTCGGCCGACGCATCAAGTCGCTCATTTACACCACTGACGTCGCGGTTATCCGCAACTCCAACGCCGATGCCGTCTTTGCGGTCTACCCTTTCACGCCGCAGCCCGCCATTACGCAAGCGCTGCTGACCGTCGCCGAGTGCCCGGTCTTCGTAGGCGTGGGCGGCGGAACTACGACCGGTAAGCGCTCCGTGCAGATGGCAGCCGTCTCCGAGATGCAGGGCGCGGCGGGCTGCGTGGTCAACTCCCCCGCTACTGCCGAGATGGTCGAGCACATCACCAACATCGCCGACATCCCCGTCATCGCCACGGTCGTACGTTGCGACGATGATGCGGACGCCAAAGTGCGCGCCGGAGCCAAGATTCTCAACATCGCGGCCGGCAAGAACACGCCGCAGGTTCTGCGCGAGCTACGCGAGCACTATCCCAACCTGCCGCTCATCGCACCGGGCGGCAAAACGCCCGAGAGCATTCGCGAGACCATCGCCGCCGGCGCCAACGCCATCATCTGGACGCCGCCTTCGGCCCAGCAGCTACAGACCGACATGATGCAGCGTTATCGTAAGATGAAGGAAGACGCCACACCTGTCATCTCGCGCGACGACGTGCCCATTATCGACCAGGTCGCCGCCGCCGAGGTCAGCCAGGTCGAGAACATGAATCCCGACGTGCCGATTCCCGACGAAGTCATCGAGCGCGTCGCTTCGATCCACGAGCGCGTCGAGGAGCATCGCGCCAATCGCGGCCTCAAGCCGTCACTGCACGGCTTCTTCTTCCGCGGAAAGAAACGCTAGCAAAACATCTTGGCCCGCCCCACAAACGTGAGGCGGGCCGTTTTCGTTTGAGCAATCATGCAGCGATGTGATGGGGCAAATTAATCCACGCGCTTGTCGCCCATAAAGAAGAGCGCCACCGTACCAGGTCCGGTATGCGAGCCAATCAGGGTACCGATGTTATTGATCTCAATCTTGCCTTTAAGCTGCGGAACCTGTTCCTCAATCAGCGCCGCAACTGTCTCGGCATCCTCGCGGCACGCCGAGTGCGACATGATGCACTTACCCGAATAATCCGCACCGTCCTGCACGTGTGCCATCATAGTCTTAGCCATCTCGGGAATCGCTCGCTTCTTAGTGCGAATTTTCTCACGTGGCGACAGCTTACCTTCGCAATCGACCGTCATAAGCGGGCAAATCTTGAGCGCCGTGCCGATGATCGCGCTCGCGGCCGAAATGCGACCGCCGCGCAGGTAGCTCGACAGATCGGTCGAGAAGAACCAGTGGTGCAGGTTGAGTTTATGCTCCTCAATCCATGCGGCCGTCTCGTCGAGTGAAGCCCCACCATCGCGCACGTCGGCGGCATATTCCAGCAACAGACCAAAGCCCGAAGACGCCCCCAGCGAATCGATGACGCGCACCTTGCCGCCCTGGGGATAGCGATCCGCGAGCATCTGCGCCGCAACGCAGGCCGATCCATACGTGCCCGAAATACCCGACGACAACGTCAGGTGCAGCACGTCTTTACCCTCGGCAACAAACGGCTCCCAAAACTCCTCGTACTCACCCGCGCTCAGCTGCGACGTTTTTGGCATGACACCCGCGGCGATCTTGGCAAAAAACTCGTCCGGCGTAATCGACTGATACAGATCGTCCGTATAGACAACATCGTCGATCTCGTAATGAAAACACACGACAGGGATATTGCGCGATTCAAAGAACTCACGGGTTCGATCGGCGGCGGATTCACAGGTCAGGACAAAATCACTCATATGAGGCTCCTTACTCATTGTTGCGCAAATTATCGCACAGTAAGCGTGAATACGGTACAAATGTCCACTATTTACCAAATTGAACCAAAGGTAGTGAGCATCTTTACCGTTATCATCTCTATCGACCCCGGAGGTATGCACCTGCAAAAACGACTCTGCGTCTCCATTCAACCGCCATATCTACCTCGACTAAATCGATTTACCAAACCGTTCGGCCAACAACTTGACCTCCCATCTCCAATCGAAACAAAAGCGGCGCATACTGATAAACGTTTGACGCTGTTTTATCAGTTTTACCAACCACATCGGAAGGTGCCTCATGGTCGCATTCGATCGCAATCCGCAAGACTTCAAGTATCTGCGCCTGCTGTCGAAACAGTTCCCCACCGAGCAATCCGCATTCACCGAGATCATCAACCTCTCGGCCATCCTCAACCTGCCCAAGGGCACCGAGCATTTTATGAGCGATGTGCATGGCGAGTACGAAGCCTTTATGCACATCCTCAACAACTGCTCGGGCGTCGTGCGCGAGCATGTCGACGAGATCTTTGGCGACACGCTCTCCTTTGACGAAAAGGGCGAGCTATGCACGCTCATCTACTATCCGCGCGAGAAGATCGATCTTGTCCGCAGCCGGCGCGAGGACTCGCCCACCTGGTACAAGACCATGCTCGACCAACTCATTGTGGTTGCCCGCTCGCTTTCGAGCCGCTATACCCGCTCCAAGGTGCGTAAGGCCATCCCGCGCGATTACGCCTACATCATCGACGAGTTGCTGCACACGCATCCGGATGAAAACAACTACCGTGTGCGTTATCACGAGCGCATTATCGAATCCATCTTAGAGACCGCCAGCGCCGACGACTTTATCGAGTCGCTCGCCTCGCTCATCAAGCGCCTCGCCGTCGACCACCTGCACTTGGTGGGCGACATCTTCGACCGCGGTGGCGGCGCGGCCAAGATTATGGACCGCCTGCTCACCTATCATTCGCTCGATATTCAGTGGGGCAACCACGATCTGCTGTGGATGGGTGCCGCTGCCGGCGAGCCCGCCTGCATCGCCACGGTACTGCGCAACAACCTGCGCTACGACAACTATGAGATTCTCGAGAACGACTACGGCATCTCGCTGCGTGAGCTTGTCGCCTTTGCCGACGCTACCTATACCGCCGGCGAGCCGATCAGCCCGCTGATCAAAGCCATTAACGTCCTGCTCTTTAAGCTCGAGGGCCAGATTATCCAACGCCACCCCGAGTTCTATATGGCCGACCGCCTGCTGCTCGACAAGATCGATCACGACGCCGGCACAGTCACGCTTGCCGACGGCAGCGTATGGCCGCTCACGACCAACGACTTCCCCACCGTCGACCCGGCGGACCCCTATACGCTCACGCCCCAGGAGCAGCACATCATCGACAAGCTCGTGTCCGAGTTTGTCACCGCCGATCACCTGCATCGCCATATCGATTTCCTCTATTCCCATGGCTCGATGTACAAGGTCGCCAACGGCAACCTGCTCTTTCACGGCTGCGTTCCGCTCAACGAAGACGGCACCTTTAGCAGCATGAACTGCTTGGGCACCTGGCACGCTGGCCGCGATTATCTCGATTTTTGCGACCACATCGCCCGCCGCGCCTGGCGCGTGGGCGACCGCGACGCTCTCGACTGGATGTGGTACCTATGGATTGGCTTTAACTCACCCGCCAGCGGACGCCTGGTGCGTACCTTTGAGCGCGCCTATATCGCCGATAAGAGCACCTGGATCGAGCCGATGGACCCGTACTTTACGCTTACCAAGTCGCCCTCGGTCTGCGATGACATCATGCGCGAGTTTGGCGTCGCGCTCATGGCATGCTCACCGACCGGTCACATCATCAACGGCCACACGCCCGTTAAAACCACCAAGGGCGAGCAGCCCATCCGCGCCGAGGGCAAGCTGCTGGTCATCGATGGCGGCTTCTGCCGCGCTTACCATCCCAAGACGGGTATCGCCGGCTATACGCTCATCTCGAGCTCGCGCGGCTGCCGCCTCAAGTCACATCAGGCCTTTACCACCGTTGCCGAGGCGCTCACCCGCAACGTCGATATCGAAAGCGAGACCAACCGCTTTGACGAGGCCGACCGTCGCCGCATGGTGAGCGACACCGATACCGGCACCAAGATCCGCGGCCAGATCCAAGACCTGCGCCAGCTGCTCGATGCATATAGAAACGGTGCTATCGAGGAGCGCGCCTAGCGCCACCCGTGGGGATTGGCTAAACTTGCTGAGTTTGTCATCCCCGCGGCGCTTCGGCGCCAGCTTAAGGCAGGTACCATGCAAAAGCTCCTTGCGCAGATCATGAAATTTGGCGTCGTCGGTGTCATTGCCACGGTTATCGACTTTGGCATTATGAATCTGCTCCACTACGGTCTGGGCCTCAACATCCTAATCGCCAACACCAGCGGCTTTATCATCTCACTCATCTTTAACTACCTCGCAAGCATGAAGTACGTGTTTGCGCACAAGGAAGGCATGAGCCGCCGCCGCGAGTTCATCATCTTTGTCGTGCTGTCCGTGATCGGTTTGGTGCTCAACGACGGCATCGTGCTGGCGCTCAACGCCGGCCTGGGACTCGAGGCCAATATCGCCAAGATCTGCGCCACCGCGCTTGTCATGGTCTACAACTTTGTGACCCGAAAAATCTTCCTGGAGGGCGACGAGACAAAATAGCTCGAAACCCCTGCAGCATTACGGCGCCCACGGACGACGCGCACTCAGCGCAGTATCGTCCGTGGGTGTCGCTCGTTTACGGGCAAATTTTCAACGTTTGCGGATTAGCTCTTGAAAATTTGGCGAGTTCATATAGTTCTTGGCAAAGACCTTACGTTTCCCTTGTAAAAGCTCTAAAGTATCTTCTGCTCGATTTATCAACGCATTGGATGTGATTACGTGCGCAAGGCACTGGCACAACCTCATACCAAGCAGTTCCTCAAGTTCGCTGTCGTGGGTCTTATCTCCTTTGGCATCGACTGGGGTATGCTCATTGCGCTTGTCGAGCTGTTTCACCTCGACTTTTTGATGAGCACCACGATCTCGTTTACCACGTCCGTCGTGGTCAACTACTGGCTCAGCATGAAGTACGTGTTCGACCACCGCGAAGGCATGAGCCGCAAGCGCGAGTTCACGATCTTCACCATCCTGTCGGTGATCGGCCTGGGCCTCAACGACCTGTACATGTTTGTGGGCGTCACGTTTTTGAGCATCGGCTACCAGGCCATGAAGGCCATCGCCACGTTCCTCGTCACCTGGTACAACTACTTCAGCCGCCGCTTCTTCCTCGAGGGCGCACGGTCGTAGTCGATTCGCTATTTGCCTGAATGTATAACCGGTTGGAATTCCCATTCCAACCGGTTTTTTGTTTGCCGAGAGACCCGGCGGCCCAGTCCTCTACGCATGAAAAACGGGCAGCCCGGATGTTTGTCCGGACCGCCCGTCTGGCGCGATATGTCGAGGTCCCTAGCCTGTCACGTAATACCAGACTACGTTGTCGCCGTCTGAGAGAACGTAGTTGCTGCAGGCCGTCATGGGTTGTGAGCCATTAACGGAATAACACCAGCCACTAGTGCCGCCGTGGTCATACTCGGCAAGCCCACCAATTGCCTTCACGTATACGCCGTGATAAAGAGGCGAGTTTTCGGCATTAACAGAAAGGCCCAGCGCGCACAGGGCATCGTAAACGGTGGCGCCTTCGTTAAAGGTAAAGGTGCCGCCAGAAGACACAGGATTGCCCACGGCGCTCGATGTGACCGAAACCGTCACCGTTACGTAGTTAGACTCCTGCGAGCCGCCCTGGCCGCCCGAGGGAGCGCTTCCGCCATTAGAGCTGGAGGCTCCATCGGACGACTGACCACCGCCCGAAGAAGCACCACCAGACACATTGGAAGTATCGCCGGCTCCCGTATTTTGGGCAGCGGATTTATCGCCAGACTTCTTGCCGTCTTGGTCCTCGGACTTCTTGCTATCCGAGCTTTTATCCGATTCCTTGTTTGAAGACCCGGAATCGTCCTTGGCGTCGTTCGAACCCTTGGGCTCGTCTTTTGCATCATTCGATGACTTGGAGTCCTCGGAACTGGCCTCGCCCGAAGTCGTAGTCGAGTCAGACGCCTTTGCGTCCTTGGTGACGACGCTCTCTCCCGTCACGGTCTGAACGATCCAGTCAATGGACCAGGCGCCGCTCTCGGAAGGATGGACGAAGCCCAGCGATATGACAATCAGCGCAACGCACGCGGCGGTCAGGACGCCAGCAAGCGCCTTCCGTCGAGGGGCGGACGCCGCCGAAGCGGCGCCCTGTTGCTTTGCATCGTCGAACTGAATGAACGAGGAATCTGGTTGCTGGGGGTCAGCGTCCTTGGATGTATTGGACACAGCCATCACCTACCGACGTTTGGTGAACACGAACACGCCGACGATGGCGAGACCGATGACGCCGGCGGCAACGCCAACAATGGCGAGCGGGTTGGTGCCAGTCTCCTGCTCGGGAGCACTAGAAGACTTCTTAGCAGTGGTCGTGGAAGCAGCACTCGTATCGGACTTGGAATCGGACTTCTTGTCGGACTTGCTGTCCTTCTTGTCAGACTTCTTCTCGTCCTTCTTATCGGACTTATCGGAGTCCTTCTTGTTGGACTTGCTGTCCTTGGTCTCGGTCTTGGTCGACACCGTCGTCTTGGTCACCGGCTTCTGGCCCGGAGCAATAGCGCCGCCCTTCGAGCCGGAGCCAGAACCCGCGCCAGCGCCAGTGCCGGAACCAGCACCGGTACCAGAACCGCCGCCATTCGAACCAGCGCCGCCATTACCGCCAGGGTTAACGGCATTCTTGGTCCACTTGGCATACAGCGTCAGATCGGCCGTTACCGGCGTACTGAAGTCATACGCCTGCGTGCAAGCCTCATCGGTATACCAACCGCCGAAAGTGTAGCCATCGCGCGTCGGATCGGCCGGCTTGACCAGCTTGCCATCGGCCGTAGCAACAAACTTAGTGTCGCAAGCAGACCCGCCATTGGAATTGAAGGCAACCGTCCAAGACTCAACGGCCCCAAGCTTGAACAGCGTGCCCGAGTCGTTGATATAGTACAGGTTGCCAGATGCATCGGCAATGACCGGAGAGTCACAGTGCTGGTAATGGCCAGCCGCATCATAAATCTGCGTCGCCTCTGCATCGCCGAGCGTATAGCGGTACACGCCGCCACCAGCAGAATAGTTGACGTAATCCTTGCTATCCGCGCTGTTAACGGTGAAGTACACATGGGTCTTGCCGCCCTGAACACTCACCAGCGGAGTAGCGGCAATACCGTTAAATCCGGCCGGTAGTTCTTTACCGTCGGCAGCGGTGACCATCGTGGTCTTACCAGTCTTCAGATTATAGAGAACCAGAGCAGATCCAGTAGCCGTCTGCCCGCCGACAATCAAGTTGTCGCCAGACACCGCCGGGGCGCTCATGTTATTCGTAAGACCCAGGTCGACCGTCTTCTGCTCGCTCAGCACGCCCTTCGCCGAAAGCGAAATCACATGGAGCTTTCCGTCGTGCGTCATCTGATAGAAGGTCGAGCCATTGGACGGATCGGCGACGCAGTCAGCGTTCGCAAGGGCGCCGAGCTTCATGGTCGAAACGACATCACCCGCTGCCTTATCAATGCACTTAAGCGTACCTGCGCTCGTGGGGACAATGGCGTACTTATCCGTCAGGGCAGCGCCAGTCCAATAATAGCCTTCAGCTGCGTCGATGTTCTGCCAAGAGACTTCGCCTGTGGCGATCTTGATGCGCGTAAAGGAACCGTTGACGTATTTCTTCCCATCAGCCGTGCCTACATAGACGTACTCGCCGTCCGAAACGACGGTGCAGGAGCTCTGCGTCAAGTCCGTCAAACCAGGCGTCAGCCACTTGCAGATCAGCTTGTCTGCAGTAATCGCCTGGACCGCACCGCCGTTGAGCGGAACAATGATAAGGCCATTGGTATAGATCGGACGAGAGGTATAGCTCACCTTGGAGGCAAGCGGCGCAGAGGCAACCTTTTTGCCCGTGGACGAATCGATCTTAATGAGCTCGTTCTCGGTCGCGATGTACACAAAACCGTTAGCGATGACAGGTTCGCTGCAGTTGGCATACTGCTGACCAGACTCGGCCTTCCAATCGAAGGCCCACTTAAGACCGGCGGCCTGCGCAGGCGTCTTGGCATCCGTTACGGTCGAACCGTTGCCACTGTTGCCGTAGCCGGCCCACTCGGCATCCCAATCAGGAGTCGTTGCACTCGGGTCCACGACAATCTTGTCGGGATCGGGCATGGGCGAATCGTCGGTGGTATAGGCAAGCGTAACCTTATCGCCGCTCTTGAGCGTAATCTGATTGGCGCAGAGTAAGGAGGGCTCTCCATTGATATACAGGTGCCAATATTTATTGGTCTCAGCATCCCAGGCATACGGCTTGTGATCGAACGGCGAAGTAATGGAATTCAGGAACCAGTATGCACCACTCTGGGAGGCCTTGTAATCAACGCGCTTTGCCTTCAGAACTGTCTCAATGAAATCCTGAGCCGTAGAGCCTTCGGGCAGAGAAACGTTGCTTGCCGAGCCCCAGCGAGTATTGTTGCCGTTGACATCGGGACCGATAACATCGACAGACCCAAGAACCTGGCCAGGAAGGGCATCGGCGTCAGCACCATACATAAAGGTGACGGCGTCACCCTCTTGGAGCTCGTAGGCACCGGCGCCAACGTCGGCGAACTTGCCATTTACGTAGAAGCGCCAATAGCTATTGGTCGCAGCATCCCAGCCATAGGACTTACCATCGAACGGCGAAGTAATGCCGTTGAGGAACCAGCCCCAAGACGATTCGCCAGCATCGAGAGTAAGGCCGGTCTGCTCAAGGAGATCCTTGGCAGTAGAGCCCGACTTGAGACTCGTCTGGCCCGTCGAAGCCCAAACCTGCTGCTTGCCGTCCTTGTCCTTACCGAGGACCTGAACGGAAGCATGGACGGAATCAGAAGGCAACTTGTCGCCCCAGCCACCGTAGAACCACGTGACGGTATCGCCGGCATGGATGGTGACATTGTCCGCCGTATAGTCACTCGACTTGCCGTTGATGAACAGCTGCCAATAGGTCGAATAATCGAGCGGCGTACCCAGCTCAACGCCGTTGTACTTAAGACTCAGAATGAAGGAGCCCGCAGCAACGGCGTCGATGCCATTCGCCTCGAGCGCGGCCTTCGTAAGGTCAAGTGCGTTCGAGCCGGACGTCACCACATACTGCGCGTTATCGACCCAAGTCTGAGTCTTGCCCTGGGCATCGCGACCAATGACGGTCACATTTGCGGCAACCTGGTCCTTAACAACGGGGGTAGTGCTACCAGCCGTATAGGCAAACTCAATCTGCTGCCCCTGGGCGAGCTTAACGCTGCTCGCGCCAACCGAGGAAGACGCGCCGTCGACGAACAGCTGCCAGAAGGCATAAGTCGTCGGATCGTAGGCAAGCGTGCGGCCATCGCTCGGGGATGTGATGCTTTTGAGGTAGAAACCGTATGCCGTGTTCGGATCGTAATCCGCCTTGAAGCCCGTCTTCTGCTGCAGCTTAATGAAGGCATCCGCAGCCGTCGCGCCCTCGTCGAGCTTGAGCTGCGTAGGTGCCACCCAGGTCTGAGCCTTGCCGTCGGCATCGGTGCCGATAATCGAGAACGAGACCTCGACTTGCTTCTGGGCGACATCGCCGGTTTCTGTCGGGTTCTCTGTCTGAACGGCAGCCGCGGCGGCAGATCCTGCTTGGCCAGCGGATGCCGCCGAAGACTGCTCGCTCGCGGCAGGGCTCTCCCCCGTCGCCGAGCCTTCGTCGCCAGTTGCTGCCTCTGTTATGGCTGCACTAGCTGCAGGCGCGCCCTCGGAATCCGAAACCTCGGCGCCGCTCTGCTCAGCGGTACCGCCCGCAAGCGCTGCGTCCTCGCCCGGCGTCGCAGTCTGAGCCACAGCTTCGGCAATGCCCTCGGCGCCCTCGGCCCACAGCTGAGCCGGCGTGGTGCCAAAGGCCATCGCGAAGGCCAGGAATGCCACCAGACCGCGCTTGGCTACACCGCGTGCAATCGCACCACGGCGATGCATCGAGGCGCGCTCGCGCTCGTCCTCAAACATATCCATTTGTCCCCCATTGTCTGTACTTGGAGCATTGCCTTGAGGCTGCCCCACGTCATCGCGCATGTTGCGCTCGAGTACCCCCATCGGGGTCCTCCTTCCCTCCAGAGCCCAACGCGTACCGGCGGCATGCGCCGCGGCCGCGCGCAAGATGGGAGGCGATCCGACTTAACCTTACCGACCCGAGCACGCCGTCCGATCTGCGACGCGACCATCCCGGGCCAAGAGGAATTACGGTTACTGGTACAGCCGGGGATTTGCACCCCGATTCTCCCAAACGCGCAGGAAAACCGCGCATTCGTGCGTCTCCGCACCACCATCTAGGCCATCGATTATTACTGTCGTTATGGTATCACGCAAAAGGGCCCCGCACACAGGCGAAGCCCAAGGTAAAAGCTATGGTTTGCAATAGGAAGGACCGTCGTCGGACCTTGCAAGAACAGCCCGTTTCAAAACTATGCCGGATTACGGGACTGATTCAGCACTTCGCAACCATATCTGCCATTTTCGAAAACCAACGACTCATCTACCTGCGGTTTTAAAAGGGCGAATTTCGGTATGCTCGAGGTTCGGCACTCCAGCCCCGTAAACCGGCATAGTTTTGCTCGAACCGGCCCACGCCGTCGCGACGCAAGGCAAAATGATCCGTTTTCCTCCGTCCCCCAGGGGTCATTAACGCTTGCCGCCGTGGCTGTTGCGCCAAATCTCGCGGCCCAGCATCAGCGCCAGCACCAGCGCGCTCACGTAGCCCATAAAGCCAATGACCGGGATACCAAACACAACCGGCTCGATGCGCGCGTAGTACACCACCGACGAACCGATAAACAGACCGGCGATCACAATTGCCATCGACATGCGGTCGATAATTCCACCCAGCTGCCGCAGCGCCTTATCGCTGCTCATGATCTGCGTGTTTACCTTAAGCTGACCGCGCGTGAGCATGCGCGACGCCAAGCCCAGATACTCGGCCGCCTCGAGCGAGCCTTTTGCCGCGCGATAGCTGCTCGCGGCAAGATCGCGCCCCATTTCGCGGACGCGCGCATAGGTGCTTTTCTCGTTTTTGATGTGTGTCTGGATAATCTGGATCATATTGACGTTGGGCATGTACTCGGTCAGCAGGCCCTCGAGTGTCACCATACCGCGGGCGAACATCGTCACCACACTCGGCAGCTCAACGTCGTTCTTGCGCGCCAGATTGAGCAGCGAGGTCAAAAACTCGCCGATATCAAGATCCTTAAGGTCAAGACCCGCAAAGTCGGCGACGATAAAGTCCAAGTCGGACAAAAACGCCGAATGGTCGAGCTCGGCCGAGTCGCCGCGCGTCACGGCAAAGCGCATGAGCGAATCCTTGAGCTTGGGCACGTCACCCTCGGCCACGGCGAAAATCATGTCCTTGACGATACCGCGGTCATGGCTCGACATACGTCCGACCATACCCAAGTCGATAAAGTAAACGATGCCGTCCTTGAGAATGATGTTTCCCGCATGCGGGTCGGCATGGAAAAAGCCGTCATCGAGTACCTGCGTCGAGTAGTCCTCGACGATTGCGGCACCAATCTTTTCCAAGTCATAGCCCTCGGCCTCAAGGCGTTTGGGATCGGCAATCGAGATGCCATCAATGTAGTCCATGACCACCACGTGTTCGGTGCAAAGGTCCAGGTAGGATTTGGGACACGACACGCCATGGACGCTCTTATGGAACTCATAGAAATCGTTGAGGTTTTTGGCCTCGGCCAAAAAGTTGGTCTCCTCGCGAAACGAGGTCCACAGCTCCTCGACCACGCCGTGCAGGTCAACAAACTGATCGGTGTTAACGAACTTGGAAACGATGCGCACCACCGAACGGATGATGTCGATGTCCTGTGCCATGACCTGCTGCGCGCCGGGGCGCTGCACCTTAACGGCCACGTCCTCACCTGTCACCAGACGGGCGCGGTGCACCTGCGCGAGCGATGCGCTTCCGAGCGGGTTGGGGTCGATCGCGTCGAACATCTGCCCCAGGCGCTGGCCGTACTCCTCTTCTAGACAGCGGAGCACTACCTCATACGGCACCGGCTCCACGTCGGAGCGCAGGCGACGCAGCTCGTCGCAAAACCGCTGCGGCAAAATCTCGGAGCGGTTAGCCAGAATCTGCCCCATCTTGACGAACATGGGGCCAAGCTCTTCGAGCAGACGACGCAGGCGCACCGGCGTGAGGTTATCCCATACGCGATACTTTTTGATCAGGCGAACGATCTGTCCAATACGCTCACGACGACCTGCCGGCGTGAGCTGATACTCCTCGTCCGGCGCCATCGCGTCGGGCTCCTCGGGGACCATATCGACAGCGCGCGGCTTTTTGCGAGCGCCCGAGACGGCGGCATCGACCTCGTCGACAACCGCCGCCTCGTCACCCAAGGGATCTAGATTGTTGTAATCGGTGGTGGAATCTGCCATCTGCGCTGCTACTCGGCCTCTTCGGTATCCTTCGCATCGTCGGGCTCAACGGACTCGACGGGCACCGAGGTCACGTTGTCCTCGACCGAATCGACGATGTCGCGCACATGGGCCAGGAAGGCCGTGCGCTCGGGGGCGGCCATGACGCGGACCCGGGCAAGGATGAGCTCGTCAAGCACGCGCTGGGCCGCGGTCTCGCCCTGCATGCCCAAGCGCTCGGTCAGGTCGGAGATGGTGCCGCCGGCCTGCTCGAACATGTCGGACACGCTGCGGGCGATATCGGGGGTGGCGGTGTCCTTGCGGACCTGCTCGCCTTTGGTGTTAAGGTCGTCGAGGACCTTCTTGCCGCCTTCGACAGCAACGGCGGCAGCGCCAAAGCCCACGTTAATGGCGCCGTTAACAAGCTGATCGAGTTTCATAACCATGGTTGTCTCCAATCACAAACAACTGCATTGGCGTTCTTGTACCCAAGATCGAGCGAAAGCGACAAAGCGTTTTAGCGCTATTCGATCGACGGGAAATCCCTACCTCACGTTGTCATTCATCGCGAAAGAGTTCTTCATGGCGCAGCTCGTGGTGTAGAGTACCTTGCCCAGCAGGGCATCGGTCTCCACGCGCACAAGCTCGGCAAAGGCCTCGTTGGCGCGTGCAAGCTCGGCAGGCACCTCGGCCTCGGGTAGCGCGGCTACGGCAGCATCGACGTCATGGATCTGCTTGTGGCCCATGCCACCGACCTTCTCCTGATAATCCTCGACCGCGCGACCGCACTCATGGAAGCGGACGTCGGCCAGGGCGCCGATCAGGCGGTTGGCCCAGTAGAAGTTTTCGGACGTCACGCGAGCCTGCGTGTCGGCATAGTACTCGGGCATGGTCTCGACGTTGGCGTACAGCGGGACCAGCGCGTTAAACGAGTTGGAGCCAAAGGCCATCCACTGCACGGCGCGATACGCCGGCTGCGCATAGGGGCGCAGCTGCAACACGGCGAGCTGGCTGTTGCGGTTGATGCCGATGGGGCGATAGGCGCCGCGCGTAGCGGGCGTGCCCTTGCTGCCGTAGCAGTCGTACTCCGTGCCCTGGTAGTGGCTCGAGAGTACGTACTTGATGTCCTCGATGGTCACCTTGCGCTCGGGCACGCGGCTCCAGGGGATATCGTCGCTCTCGGGCGTGTAGTCGGCCTCGGGACCATCCCACACGTCGCTGGGGTTGAGGCAGCGCTGCATGTACCAGGCGCGCGGCGTGTTGTAGACGTGGTCGCTGTCGCTGTGCGAGCCAAAGGCCTCGCGCGGGTTAAAGACCGCAGCCGGACCGTCGCCCTCAACGCCCAGCGTCAAATCCAGATGCCACTCGGCCATCCAGGCGCGCAGGTCGGCAGAGCACATGTGGTCGGCCTGGGCGCCCTCGGCGTCATCCAGATCAAAGCTGTCGATACCCAGCTGGTTGGGCATGGTCACATAGGCGTCATCGGGCACACGCTTGGCAATCCAGTGGTGACCGCCGATGGTCTCGAGCCACCAGATCTCGCCCACGTCGCTAAAGGCGATGCCGTTGTTCTCGTAGGTGCCGTAGCGCTCGAGCAGGTCGCCCAGGATGCGCACGCCGTCGCGGGCGGACTTGGCGTACGGCAGCACCAGGGTCACCATATCCTCCTCGCCCAAACCACCGGGCTGCGCCGGAACATAGCCGTCCTCGCCTTCGTTACCCTTGGCGGGCACATAGTCCACGAGCGGATCGGCGCCGCGGACGCGCTCGTTGGTGGTGAGCGTCTCGGTTGCGGACATGCCAACATTGAGCTCATTGAAGCCGGCCTCGGCCCAAATGCCGTGACCCGGAACAACGTCGGGGACGCTCGTGTAACGCATGGGGTTGTCGGGCAGCTCAACGGTCAGGTGGCTCAGGACGCTCGTGTAGACACGCGGCTGCTCGTCGGGGTGCACCACGCGCATGCGCTTGGGCTCAAACACCCCGTTGGACGAGTCCTCATTGCGGGCAACCAGCGTCGAGCCGTCGTAGCTCGCGTTCTTACCAACCAAAATCGTTGTGCACGGCATGCGCATCCTCCTTGAGCGAAGAAATCAAACGGCAACAGTGTATCGCTTCGGCGCAAAAAGGGCGAAACCGCGGCCCCTCGAGACCCCTCGGGACCCCTGTGGTCAAAAAATGCCAAATATGAGTACTGTCACCAATTTAGTAGCAGCAAATTTCCTTGTAATGAGTGCCGAAAATCCCTATTTGTCCAAAAGCGAGACAGCGTTATTCCCCATAGGTTCAATAAAATGGGCTTCCTAACGATAATGGATATCGCTAGGAAGCCCAAATGTCATAAAACATATGTGACTATCTTGGCAGCAGTACTCATATCTGGCATTTTTTGACCGCGTGGTGTATAGCTAACCCCTCAAACAGCCCAAAACACCTATTTCGATGCGCGCTCCGCCGCCTCGATCACGTGCTTGGCGAGAATCGCCGTGGTCACAGCGCCCACGCCGCCCGGCACGGGAGTAATTGCGCCAACGATCGGTTCCGCAGCATCAAAATCGACATCGCCGACCAGCTTGCCAGCGGCCTCGTCCCAATTAATGCCGACATCGATGATCGTCTGGCCCCCACGAACCGCATCCGCGCCAATCGTGCGCGCGCGTCCAACGGCCGCAACCACAATATCAGCTGCACGGCACTCGGCAGCCAAGTCACGCGTATGCGTATGGCACGTCGTCACCGTGGCATTGCGAGCCGTAAGCATGGCGGCAACGGGACGACCAATTACCAGCGACCGACCGACGACCGCGACCTTTGCCCCATCCAGCTCAACGCCGTAATGGTCCAGCAACGCCAACACAGCCTCGGCCGTGCAAGGAGCAAAGCCCTCGCCTCGACCCGAAAGCGTGGTGAGCAGCGAGGCCGGTGTCATGGAGTCAACGTCCTTGGCGGGATCGAGCGCTGCGGCGACGGCGTTCTCGTCAAGGCCGGCGGGCAACGGACGAAACATCAGGCAGCCATGAACAGCGGGGTCGGCATTGATGTCCTTAATAGCCGCCAGCAGCTCATCCTGCGAAACATCTACAGGGAGTAAAACGCGGCGAGCCTCAATGCCAACCTTCTCGCAGCGCTTGAGGGCACCGCGCTCGTAGGATAGATCGTCCTCGCGCTCGCCCACGCGAACGATGGCCAGCGTCGGCACAACGCCGTACTCGCACAAAGCCGTGCAGCGAGTGGCGAGCTCCTCGGTCAAAGCACGGGCAACGGGAGCACCCTTGAGCAGCTCTGCCATGGCTATCCCCTCTTCCTGGCGGCATCGGCAGCACGGCGCGCCAGCGCATCGGCGCGCGGCAGCCACGTATCTAGTAGCTCATCGCACGCCGTCTCGAGTTCCTCGGCGTGCGCCCGGTCTTTCATAGATGTGGTGTTGGCAAAGAGCGTCAGGCTTGCGCCCTGCATGGCAGCGCGGCAGAATACGGCGCCGCATGCCACGTCGGACAGCAGTTGGCGCGAGCCTTTGTCTGCCATGTCCTCGAGCAGCGCCAGCGCGCGCCCACAGGTGTCCATGATCCGATACGGAGGCAGGGCCGCCACGCGCAACGCGTCCTGAATCGCCGCGGGTCGAGCCGGGTCATCACGAGGAATACCGTATGCCGCAGACACCTGGCCGTACGCACGAACGTCCTCGGCAACCAGACCCACTAGCTCCTGCGCCAACTCGTCTGCCTGGGCAAATGCGCGCATCAGATCGTCTGCGCGATCGGCAAGCGCGGGATTGGTCGCCCCATAGCGAGCGACCATCCCGCAAAGCGAAGCTCCCAGCGCGCCCACAAAGGCGCTCGCGCTGCCGCCGCCGGGAACCGGCTCACGCGCGGCAAGCGCCTCGGCAAACCCTCGGCAGGTCTTGTCCATCATCTCTTGGCCCATACATATGCACCTTCAAGTCATATAGATCGGTCGGGCGGCAACCGCCGACCAACCGCATCAAACACGTAATGATGCTTAGTCTAGCCCATAAGCACATGAGCGTCAGCAGACCTGGCCATCGCGGATTTCTATGACGAACGATAGGCGTCGGCACCGCAAACATGGGACACATGGCCCACCTTTCGAGACTTCCGGACGTCAAAAACTGAGGCATATCTATAAACAAGGAACCTGTTGGGGCAACGCCCACGCACGCGCGCCCCATTAAATCAACGGGCACCTCACCCCGGGGAGGGCCGACAGCATCGGCCCTCCCCTCTTTTGCGACCGCACATATTGCCACTTGTCGGCGCAATTCCAGCCCCCAGAATGGGACACATGGCCCACCCTTACGAGTCACTCGCGCGTACAGTAAAGGCAGGTAATCCATGGGCGGTTACAGATCGAGGAGGACACGACCATGAAAAAGAAGGCCTTTGCGATTCTCACCCTCTGCATCAGTCTCTTTGCCGCGGTTGCCCTGGTGGGTTGCGGCGGCAGCGGCGGCGCTACCGGCAGTGGCGGTGGCGGCGGCGCAGAAAAGCCAGCCGTGGATATGAGGACCGACTTCATTTGGTTTAAGGTCGAGGTCCCCGAGGGCGTCGAGATCACCGACGTTGCCGGCGACACGGCCGATAGGGCCCAGTTTAAGTTCACCGAGAGCGAGCACGCCAGCGACCGCTTCATCCCCGTCTTCGACTCTGACAAGAACGCCGACTAGCTGTTCGACTACGAGGCAAAGTGGAAGGCCAACTCCGGATGGACCGAGAGCGATCCCGTTAAGTACAACGGCAAGACCTGGCGCAGTGCCTACTTTACGCACTCGGGCGGCGTGACGACCGAGTACTTCACCGACGTTGACGGTGGCAGTGTGTATGTGCGCATCGACAACGTCGAGGAGCACAAGGACGCCGTCGAGACCATGATGAAGTCCCTGGAATTTGCCGATGACATCGCCGAGGCCAAGACCGAGGCCATGGACGTCAAGCTCGAGGATATCGAGATCAAGCGCTAAGCGACTGGCGAGCGCAACGGGAAACACGAGCGCAGTGCTAACAAGCGGCGGTGCCCCAGCGCTTCGTACTAAGGGAGGACCGGCTCGCCGGCCCTCCCTTTCTTATGCCGATAGCCGGCGAACGCGAGGGTGCCGGGCGGCAAAACCACCCCCAGCGCGGTAGCAGCACAAATAGACAAGCGCCCCAACGCGCCCGCCCGCCGGTTTATAGCGCCGCGCAGACAATTAAGCCAACACGTTTAGACATCCGGGCAGTATAGTGAACAAAATGAGTGCATAACCGCACCCTGCGAACGGAGGAGTTATGACCGAACACCACGCCATCAGCCGTCGAGCATTCACGTTGGGCTTAGGACTCGCAGCATTGTCGCCATTTGTAAGCCTGCCCGAAACCGCGGGGTTGGGCCTTCCCATGCGCGCGGCATTTGCAGAAGACACGCCCACATCGGCGGCCACCCTCGACAAGTTCGTCATTCGCCTTCGCCCCGCGGGCTATTTTCGCACCGCGAGCGTCAACGAAGACGGCAACGTCATCGGCAACGTCTGCCACCTGTTTAATGACGGCACGTCCAACAAGCTCATCCTCGAGCACGTGGCGACCGATACAGATAATACAAATTGGTATGCCATCCGCACCCTGCTCAATTTCGAAGAGCACAAGAAGACGGGCTACAGCATTTGGTCGGTCGATGGCGACTCGGACAAAGATGGAAAGGTCATCCACGTATGGAGTGGCGAGCATGACGGCAAGCCCAGCCGCTCTTTTGCGTTCGACCGCCAGCAAAACGGAACCTACATCATCCGAGACCGCACAAACGAGAAAAAAGACATTAATTACCTGGCCATAGAAAAGGACGGCAAAGACCAAGACAACAACAAGATCTGCCACAAGAGGAAGAGCATTCCGTGGGAGCTCGAGCTTGTCGGCTACAGCATGGACAAGACCAATGCCACAGTTAGCAGCATCGACTGGACCACGTATAGCAGCTACGTCGACGGACCATGTTGGATGAGCCACGTCGATGGCAACAAATACCTCGACGAGCTGAGCATCCCGGGCACGCATGATTCGAGCACCTGCAGCGTCGACAACGACACCGAGCCCCAAACCTCGCTTGCAAAGTGCCAGCAGGATTACATCCCCACGCAGCTGCTCGAAGGCATTCGCTATTTTGATATCCGACTTGGAAAGAACGACAAGAACGGCGACCCCGGCATCGACCATGGAATATGCTACCTGCTCAAAAAAGACGGGGGCTATATGCAGCTCTCCAATGTCATCGGTTACTTCAAAACATTTTTGAACGAACACCCGTCAGAAGCGCTCATCATGCTTGTGTCACGAGGCAACGACGAGGCTACCGACGAAAGTGTTACGACGGCTTTTGCCAATGTTATGGGCAATAACTCCGATCTGTTCTATACGTCGAGCCATGTCCCCACACTGAACGAGGTGCGCGGAAAGATCGTCCTGCTGCGTCGATTTAAACTCGCCGGCGACAGCGTAGACGGCCACACGTGGGGCCTCGACCTCACCGAATGGGATGACAAGATCAAGACGCATTCCGGAAAGTCCATGTGCCTCGTGAAATACGAGCAAGGCTTTGAGGCTGCGGGCAATACGGGCGACAAAGAGCCCTATAGCACAGCGGTATATGCCCAAGACCATTACAACTGCACGGGATCCAGTAAGATCGACTGGGTCGATATGGCCCTGAAGGCAGCGTCCGAGTTCGAGCGCAGCACCGTAGATATCACTGCCGCGGACGGGACAACGGTGCAGGCAACGGAGCGCTGCTGGTTTATCAACTACACTAGCTGCACGCAAAACAACCCTTTTACCGCAGCGCGAGTGGTCAACGAGCACCTGTACAAGAGCTCGTATATAAACAATACCGGAGTTGAGAGCACAAAGGCGGACTGCCGCAAGCACATTGGCATCATCGCATCCGACTTTGTTGATGCGGCACTGGCACGGAGCATCTACCAGCGCAATTACGATACGGAGCACAAGCAGGCAGCTTCGTGCTACCTCCCAGCCCGCATGCACATGACATATGGCGACTCGTTGAGCGATGCCTCACTCCAGGATGGAAAGACCGTTGGCGAGGGTCATTTCCGCCTTGTCGACAGCAGTAACGTACTCAACGTGGCGGCTTCGGGCCATACGTTTGCCATCGAATACGTTGATGTCGATGCCTTGGGCAACGAGACCGTTACGGGGCTGCAGGGTTCCGTGCCCATCGATATCGATCCACGCGCGCTGACGCCCCATTTTGAAGGACTCGAAGGCCTCAAGGTCGGCGAGGATGTGCGCGCCAAGATTGCGGCATCACTCGAAGGCAAGCTCGAAACCGATGCCTGCACGGCCCAGCTCGAGTTTGCGCACGACGCGAACGGCGCTCCGGGAACGGCAATGGCCGAGGGTGAGGCATTTGCCGCGGGGACGTATTGGGTGCGTGTGAAAGGTCTGTTGGGCGACGCGGCGCAAAACTACACGCTTGCCACCGACGGAGCCGCAAGCTTTACTGTGACGACTTCGGGCAGTGCAGGCGGCACCGGCACCGACAGCGGTACCAACGCGGACAGCGCCGACAAGAACGGCAAGGGCAACAAGAGCAAGGGCTCGGCCGGAAAACTCGCCGACACGGGCGACGGATCTGGCATCGCTGCCGGTCTCGCCGCTGCCGCCGTGGCGACAACGGTCGCTGGCGCGGCAATGCTTGCCAGTGACCGCGAAAACGCTGGGGACGATAGCGAATAGGCAAGCCGGCCTTTTAGACACATCGACTCAATCGGGGGCGTAGGACACCGTTCTGTGCCCCCGATTTTTACCTTGGCCCGAACGCCGCCATAGGCTACATCACTATGTTCAGCACGTTCACAAATTCCTGGGCCTGGGAGCGGCTGCTCAGGCTAAAAACACAGGCAGTCAACAGCCTGTTGCGCAGAAAAACGTCGCGGCCCTTGATCCTGTTGACCCCCGTGATGTCCTTAAGGTAGACAATCTCGGTGTGCTTGCCGCCGAAAGTGCCCTTCTTGAGTACCTCAATGCGGTTAGGGTAGATCTTGACGTCTTTAGACCTACCCGAACCCTTGTCCAGAAACAGCAAAGTGTTGTTGCGTGTCACTCCCGCGGGGTTCGCTAAAACTGCCTCTATGGTCACATTTTAACCACCGCAAGGCTCCCATGCGAAGGTGCCAGACAACATAGCAATTCGTGTCCGCGCGAGGCTTTAAACTAAATGCGTTAAAGATGCATTCCACAAGAGGAAAGTGGGGCGACAGTGATGGGTGAACTAGTAAACCGTGGAGAATCGGCAATCGTGCCCGAAGGTTTTTACAAGCAGGTCTCCTCGATTCTCAACGCCGCTCGCGACAAGGCCTATACCGCCGTTAACTTTGCGATGGTTGAGGCATATTGGGAGATCGGCAAGAGTATTGTTGATGAACAGGGCGGAGAGGAGCGCGCCAAGTATGGCGATGCACTGATCGACGAACTTGCCGTTAGATTGACTAAGGATTTTGGCAGAGGCTTCAACGCCAGAAGCTTAAGATACATGCGTCAGTTTTATCTTGCGTTCCCAATCCGGAACGCGCTGCGTTCCGAATTGAATTGGACACATTACCGCAGGTTATCGCGTATAACCGACCCTGATGCTCGAACATGGTACATGAGCGAATGCGCCGATTCTCGTTGGAGCACGCGTCAGCTCGAACGCCAGATCAACACCATGTTCCGCGAGCGCCTACTTGCCAGCAAGGACAAGGAGGCCGTCACCCAGGAAATCCAAAAGAGCGCCCCGGCTCGTCGCCCCGAGGATATCATCCGCGACCCATATGTACTGGAGTTTTTAGGTTTCTCGGACGATACTGCGTTTCGCGAGAGCGATCTAGAGCAGGCGCTCATCACGCATCTTCAGAAGTTCCTGCTGGAGCTTGGCCGTGGTTTCGCTTTCGAGGCGCGCCAAAAGCGCATCACCTTTGATGGGCGCCATTTCTATATTGACCTTGTTTTTTACAACTATCTGATGCGCTGCTTCGTGCTCATCGACCTTAAGACGGACGACCTTACGCATCAGGACCTGGGCCAGATGCAAATGTATGTGAACTACTACACGCGCGAGCTCATGAACGAAGGCGACAATCCGCCCATAGGCATCGTGCTCTGCGCGGACAAAAGCGATTCGATTGTCGAGTACACGCTGCCCGAAGACAACGACCAAGTGTTTGCCGCCAAATACCTGCCGTATCTTCCAAGCAAGGAAGAGCTGGCGCGCGAGCTGAGTGCCGAGTACCGCGCCATCAACGAAGCGACCAATGGCGAAACGCAAGGGTAGCAGCACGTTGCGACCGATACCCCCGACGGCGTTTCATATCCCCCGACATAAGAGGAGCGCTCCATGACAGACAGACCGAAAACAACACTACGCGATTGTATCTATGGGCTTGCCGTCGGCGACGCGTTGGGCGTTCCATACGAGTTTATGCCTCGCGGCACGTTCGAATGCACCGACATGATCGGCTACGGCACGCACGGGCAGCCCGCCGGCACCTGGAGCGATGACACGTCCATGACGCTTGCTACCTGCGACTCGATTAGAGAGCTTGGGCACATCGACACCGCAGACATGCGCGACAAATTCGTCAGCTGGATTGCCCGTGGCGAGTATACGATCGACGGCGTTTTCGATTATGGCGGCACGACCGCCCGCGCCTTGCACATCGGCAAAGGAGGCTCCGGCGAGCGCGACAACGGCAACGGATCGCTCATGCGCATCGCTCCCCTGGCGTTCACCGATGCGACAGACGACGAGGTCTGCGAGGTCTCCGCGATTACGCACGCCCACAGAACGTCGACCGATGCATGCGTCATATTTATCGAGCTAATGAGGGATGTGATGAACGACGCGCTTCCCTCGTGGGTGCTCCAGCTGAAAGACGTGCCCGAGCACGAAATCAGGTCTAGCGGCTTCGTGCGCGACACGCTTAAAGCAGCCACCTGGTGTTTCGTCAACACTAACAGCTACGAAGATTGCGTGCTTGCCGCCGTCAACCTGGGCGACGACACCGACACCACCGCAGCCGTCGCAGGTGCGCTCGCCGGCACGGCATACGGCATCGACGCAATTCCACGAGAGTGGATCGACGCCTTGCGCGGTAAAGAGCTGATAGAGCAGTGTTTGTTTTAGGGCGCACTTACGATAGAAACTGACCAGCAGGCGCCATGGAAAGAGAGATAGCGAATATTGATGAGTTCCAAATGGACGAAAACGGGATTCCGCTATTTCCAGCAGGACTGAAGAAAGAAGCCAACCTCTATGTCCTCCCCGACGGGCGCTACCTCCCCTGCGGGCTCTACAGGACCGCGGACGGCGGTTCACTCATTTATGAGCCATCCGGGCTCAGCTTCTTCGGGCAGATGCTTGCTCAATTCAAAGAGCGCTAGGGGTTTGATTGCCCGTTAGATCGACACTGCTCCAAACCAGGTGATGGGCAGGGTGCCTCCCACCGCGGCCTGTGAGGTAAAATCTTGACTGCCGCGGAATCCGCCTGCGGGCAACGCTCCGATCTCCGATTGGGGTGAAGCCTATGAACTTGTTTCTTGAAATCCTGCGCCTCTCGATGTATGTGACCGGCATTGCCCGGAACCTCTACTCGATCTGGCGGGAATATAAGCAGTAACGGATAGCGAAGGGAGTCATGAAAAGGGCCGGTTGCAGCCGGCCCTTTAGACATTAGCACCTGCGTTGCCCGCGTCTCCGAAGTTTGAGTAGCTGAGGAGCGGGTTCCGCGGCACATCCTGATTTTACCCAGCGAGGCGGATCTTTTGCAGCCGCTCCACCGTTTATTTACATCTACCAACATCGGGATCTAAAACCAAAAGTTTGCGCCCCGAATGGACAGAAAGGAGCGAGATTACGGAGAAGAAGTTGGACAATCGAGGTTCGGCTTGGAGTCTACATAGCATATGCTAGGAAAATGATGGAGAGGGTCAGGGCACTGCGCGGCGATGGGCTCACTATCCTGGAGATAACCGAGGCGCCAGATAGAGCGGCGACGCTTTTCGGGACATTTCCCAGACTTCTCGAGAGGCAATCGCTACCTCAACTCGGCATAAAAAGTTCGCCACGGGGGACAGCCGAAGAGCCCTTTTTACGGCCACCTTTCATGACGGACAAAAGCTATGCGACCACGCCCCGCTTGGGCCTGCCCGAGCGGGGCGTGTCGGTCAGGCGCGCCGCTATGCTCTCCACGGTCACATAGGTGCGGCGGCCCTTGCGGTAGCCCGTGAGGATTCCCGAGTCGAGCATGTGGGTAATCCTGCCGGGGGAAACGGAGAGCCCGCGCGCGGCTCCGGCCGCCGAGACCGTCTCCCCCTCCACGATATACCCCTCGTCCGTGGAGAAGGCGACCATCATGGAGAGGCCGCCGTCTGCGGGCTCGATAAACTCGGGCTCCAGCACGGCGAGGCCGTCCCTCACGAGCACGGCCACGTAGGTGCTCGCCGCGTCCACGGCCTGCTCGGCGGCCTCGGCAATCGTGTCACCGCAGGCAAAGCATCCCGGTAGCGAGGGAAACTCCACGTCGTAACCACCGTCCTCATCGGGCGTGAGCACCGCCTGATAAACGTATGTCTTCATATCTTTCGACCCCCAAGGGAGCGGAGCTAAAGCCATCCCGCCGCCTAAGCCACTCCCCGGACTTGCCCAGGCACTCGCAGCCCTCCATGCTCGTCAGAACGTGACGCTCTACCCTGTCCTCTAGCGTGTCGAGTCACATCGTGACGAGACGGTTCGGCCGCCTGACTTCATCCTCGGACAGGCAGGGATCATCCCCGCGTGTGTGGGAAACAGCAGGCTAGCGCAATGCCCGTTGTATTACCTGAGGGATCACCACCGCGCGTGCGGGGAATAGCTATCGGCTACATAATCGAGTTCAGGACCCTTACGAATTCCTGTGCCTGGGAGCGGCTGCTCAGCCTGTAGTCATAGCCCGTCCGCAGCCTGTTGTTCAAGATCACCTGCTTGCCATTGATTCTATAGACACCGGTAACGTCATTCAGGTAAACCACCTCTTCATGCGTGCCGAAGAAGCGGTTCTTCTTGAGCGTGGTGATCCGGTTCGGGTAGATGCAGATTTCCTTGAATACACCGGCACCCTTATCCCTAAACAGCAGTGTGTCGTTGTCCATTTCTACTCCTCTTTGTTGACGTCGGTTAGATTGCGGTTCGAGCTGTCATATTGCTAGATTACCAGTTAGATCGGCACTGTTCCAAAACCGTGAGATGGCATGCCGTGCGCTCTCGTCCTCAACAGTGAATAGATTGAAACAGCAATTGCGCGCTGCTCCGATTCAGCTCTCATGCCTTTATCCGTTACCAAATCATTAGCTTGTGGGCAAAACCAGCTGGCTCCGACGGATCAATGCGATTAGAACAAGGGCTTTGGTTATAAATAACCTGAAATCCATCTGGTTATCAATAACCTTATGTGCTATAGTTCAATCAGCGGTTATTGATAACCAATCAATGAAAGGATTCAAATTGTTTAACGTCAACACACAGGCAAAGGAAATCGGCTGGACTCTCACGACCCGTCTCCGCAGTTCATTGCCGTCCGACTATCTCTATCCGCTCGTTTATCTCGCGCGCTTCGCTCAGAAAACCGGCAGACCCGATAACTACGCCGAGATGATCAAGTTTGCATCCCAGGGAGACGACGATATCGCCGCACTGCTCGATCGAGCCTATAAGCGCCTTTCCGCAGACGGATCATTCGACGAACTCCTTGCCTTTCTTTCAAATTTCAGCGGAGAAGCAATCGACGAATACCTTCAGAACGGTCCGATCAGCCAGGGAGTCTTTGGCGGCGAGTCCTCAACCCCCGAGGGAATCGCACAACTCGCACTTGCCGTTCTAGATATAAAATCCGGCGAGAAGGTCATGGACTTCGGCTGTGGAACGGGCAATTTCCTCGAAGCTGCTGCGGCGAAATGCCCGGATGCGAAGCCCATGGGCGTCGAGCTCAATCAAAGCACTCTCGCCATCGCAAAGCTTCGATCCAAAGTCACGGGATCGCAGATTTGCTATGCCCATGATGATATGTTCCGCTATTTCGACAACAGCATTGAGCACAATCCCGTAGACAAGGCGTTCTCCAACTACCCCTGGGGCATGCAGACCAAGATGTTCTCCAAGAACTCTGATTACATTGAGAAAGTCATGAAGGGCCAGGAGCGCTACAGGCGTCCGTCGTCATCCGATTGGGTTTTCAACCGCCTGCTTGTCGATTCCCTCAAAAAGGGTGGGACCGCCGCCGCAATCATGTCAAATGGCGCATGCTTCAATGGTACGGATAAACCAGTTCGCGAATACTTCGTTAAAAACGGTTTCATTAAGGCAATCGTCGCACTACCAAAGGGGGTCTTTGCCCCCTACACGATGATCCAAACGTCGTTCGTCGTCCTTACCACGGGCGCCTCCAAGGGGGTCCGTTTTGTCGACGCAACTGATTTGGGCACCAATGATCGTCGCAGCTGTTCAATTGACGAAGCCGCCATTAACGCGATTGTCGAGCGCCTTGGCATCGATTCCGAAAAGAGCGTTTTCAAAACACTTGATGAAATTGCGGCACGCGACTTCGATCTCTCTGCAAAGCGTTATCTCGAAAAAGAAATCGAGATCCCGAATGGAGTTGAACTCGGGAGCGTCGCAAAAATCATGCGAGGCGCAAGCGTTCGCGCGGCAGAACTCGATGCACTTGTCTGTGACGAAGACACCGGACTCAGCTATCTCAACCTGGGCAATATCTCTGATGGGTCTATCGACGACGACCTTCCGAACCTCTCCACGCTCGACACGAAACTTGAGAAGTATCGTATCCACAACGGTGACGTCCTCATCTCAAAATCCGGCGCCCCGTTCAAGGTTGCGGTTGCCGAGGTTCCTGAAGATCGAAAAATCATCGCGAATGGAAACCTGTACGTGTTAAGCGTCAACAGGGAAAAGATTGATCCGCACTACCTCGCCGCGTTTTTTTCGAGCCCTTCTGGCAAAGAACTCCTTGCCCGTGAAGCAGTCGGCACTACCATACCCAGCGTGCCCATCAAAGCTCTCAGCAACATCAAGGTGCCCCTCGAGGACGCTGATCGTCAGAAGACGATTGCCGATGCCTATCTTGCCAAAACTGACGAGATCAAGTTGTTAAAGTTACGCCTATCTCGAGCTCGCCAGGAACTTACCGACCTTTTCGATGAGGAGGGTTAGCTTTGGCGCATCTCACCATTCAGGAGCTCTCCGATCTTTGCGACGAGATGATGGGGCGCATGGGCCTCGAACTACTACCCGCCATAACAAAGGCAAATCGCGAAGACACTCTTGAGGATCTTTTGGCATCCCTTGGAATGTCCGACCTTCTCATAAGTGAAAACGATCCCTCTGAGGAACGCTTTCTGGGTAAAATCCTCGTTGTGGGCGCCAGCGTCGTTAACGTCGATAAGTTGCGCAGCATCGCCCGCAAGAAAGGGTTCGATCCGGATCGATTCGAGTTTCAACTCGAATACTCCCGACTCAAGCACTTCAACTTCGGCAAAATACGCGGCTCGATGGGCTACGCCGCAATCCTTGCTGGTCCCATGCCTCACAAGACCCCGGGCGCCGATGAAGCCTCAAGCTTCATCGCTCGCATCGAGAACAATCCGGACGACTACCCGACACTCATTAAAATGCAAGCGGGAAACGATCTCAAGATCACCAACAACAGCTTCAAGCAAGCGCTTGGGCAACCGTCACAACACGAGCGCCCATAAATAGAAGTCGATTTAAATAAGTAAGAGAGCCTTGCCACCAATTGTCATTCTGGCGCGGTCAACCGCTATGTCAAATGGCAACTAACGGGTGTCAGATATACCAATATATGCAAGATTAACTGCTAGAATGCAATGGTGGACAGGCTCACCAACGTCAAAGAAGCATAAGGTAAGGAGTGCGCATGATTGCTGTCGACTACAGCTCCTCAACGTCATTTAATGAGGATGCTTTCGAACAAGGCATCATTGACCACTTGCAAACGAGCCTGGGGTACGAGCACCTCTATGGACCTGATGTCGCTCGTTCCTCCGACGCGTTTGACGACGCCTTCCTGCCTGACGTCATTGGGCCCGCTCTTGAGAGCATTAACCCCACGCTCAATCGACGCGCGATTGATGCCTCAATAACCAGACTAAAGGAAATCGAGGGCAGCGACCTCATCGCCAAGAACAGCATCTTTATGGACATGCTCCAGAACGGCGTGGAGACAAGCTGGTTTGACGGCAAAGAAGAGCATACGGACATCGTGCGCTTGGTCGATTACGACAATCCCGAAAAGAACTGCTTCCACGTTGTTAACCAGTGGACCTACATCGAGTGTGGCACCAACAAACGTCCAGATGTCATCGTATTCGTCAACGGGCTTCCGCTCGTTCTCTTTGAATTGAAGTCACCCGCTCGAGCCGACGCTGGCAGCGAAGATGCCTACCAACAGATTCAAAACTACAAACGACAGATTCCATCGCTTTTCGTGTACAACGCCTTCTGCGTCACCAGCGACATGCTTCACACCAAGGTTGGCACAATCACCGCCAACGAGTCACGCTTCGTTGAGTGGAAGAGCGTCGATGGAAGCTACGAGGCCACCCAGTACGCCGATTGGAAGACGCCTCTGGACGGCATGTTCCCGAAGGAGCGGCTCATCGACATCCTGAAGAACTTCATTCTGTTCTCCGAGGAAGCGAAAATCCTCGCGGGATACCATCAGTACTTCGCGGTGAACAAAGCGCTCGAAAGCGTGCATGAGGCCATCGGCGGCGACGGCAAGGGCGGCGTCTTCTGGCACACGCAGGGCTCGGGCAAGTCGCTTTCGATGGTTTTCCTTGCCCATCTGCTCGAAGAGAAACTCGACAGCCCGACCATCGTGGTGATTACCGACCGCAACGACCTCGACTCGCAACTGTTCGCGCAGTTCTCCAGATGCTCAGATTTCCTGCGCCAGACGCCCGTTCAGGCGCAGAGCCGCGCCGATCTTGCGCAGCAGATCTCGAGCCGCCGCGCCAACGGCATCATTTTCACCACTATGCAGAAATTCGAGGAGGAGGCCATCGCCCTCTCCGAGCGCAAGAACGTCGTCGTGATGGTGGATGAAGCGCACCGCGGGCAGTACGGGTTCGAGGAGAAATACGACCGTGACGGCAAGAAGCACACGGGCACCGCGTTGCTCATCCGCCGCGCCCTTCCGAATGCGACTTTCATCGGCTTTACCGGTACCCCTATTTCTGCCGAAGATCGATCGACTCGCGAGGTTTTCGGCGATTATATTGACGTCTATGACATGACTCAGGCAGTAGAGGACGACGCAACTCGACCCGTGTTCTACGAGAGCCGCGTCGTCGCACTCAAACTGGATCAGGGCATCCTTGCAAAAGTTGATGATGAGTACGAAAAGCTCACCGAGCAGGCTAACGCCGAAACCATTGACGCAAGCAAGCGCAACTTTGCAAATCTGGACGCCGTTCTAGGTGCACCCGAAGTTATCGATGCCCTATGTCAGGACATCGTAGAGCACTATGAGACCAACCGTGCACACGAACTCACCGGCAAGGCAATGATCGTTGCGTATTCGCGCCCCGCTGCCATGGCTATATATCAACGTATATGCGAGCTGCGACCGTCTTGGAAGGACGAGGGCAAGCTCGGCGTTGTCATGACCATGGGCAATCAAGACCCCGAGTGGTGGTTCGACGTCGTAGGCAATAAGGCCCATGTTAAGGAGATGGCAAAGCGGTTTAAGGATGACGCCGACCCGCTCAAAATCGTAATCGTCGTAGACATGTGGCTCACCGGTTTTGACGTGCCGAGCCTTGCCACTATGTATGTGTATAAACCCATGCGCGGATATAACCTGATGCAGGCAATCGCACGCGTAAACCGAGTATATAAAGACAAGGTTGGCGGACTGGTTGTTGACTACGTAGGCATAGCTAACGCCCTTAAACGCGCCATGAAGGACTACACCAAGCGCGACCAAAAGAAATACGGCGACATGGATATCGGGAAAACCGCCTATCCAAAGTTTTTGGAAAAGCTAGCGGTCTGTCGCGACAAAATGTTCGGATACGATTATTCGGAATTCATGAGCACCGAGTCCGCCGCACATCGAAGCGAACTCATAACGGGTGGAGTAAATCATATCCTTGCACCCGGCGACGAAGATACCACCCGAGACTTTGTTGAGCAGGCAGGGGTCATGCTCAAAGCCTATGGACTCGCCAAAAGTCGCGCAACAGACATGCAGCGCATCGAGGCTGGCTATTTCCAGGTTGTTCGAGAGCTCATCCTTCAGCTCACCGAGCAGGGCGGCACCCGCAGCAAAAACGGAGGCAAACTTACCCTTAAGCAGGTAAATGAGCGCATCAATGCGCTACTCGAACAGAACATCGTCCACACCGACGGCGTAATAGACCTGTTTAAGGTGGAAGACGAAACGGTTTCGATTTTTGATCCCAAGTTCCTGTCGAGCCTCTCGCGCATGAAAGAGAGGAACCTGGCTTACGAGCTGTTGAAAAAACTCATCGACGACCAGATTAAGGGCTACCGCAGAAAGAGCATAACGCAGGCAAAAAAGTACTCGGAACTCATGCAAAGCATGGTAAATGGCTATCTCAACGGGCAGCTCACAAACGCTGAGGTATTCGAAGAAATGCTCAAGATGGCGAAAGAGATGCTTTCCGAAAACCAAAAGGCAAAGGAGCTTGGGCTTAGCGAAGAGGAGTTTGCGTTTTACGAGGCGCTAACACAACCGCAGGCAGTCGCCGACTACTATCGCGAAAGAAATGACGAGCTGGTCGCTATCACGCAAGAGCTCGCTGCGAAGATGCGCGAAATGCGCACGGTCGATTGGCAAAAGAAGCAAAGCGCTCGTGCTGCCATGCGTGTTGCAATCAAGCGTCTGCTCAAACATCATAAGTATCCGCCAGAGGGCATGGAGTCGGCACTGGCCACCGTGATGGATCAGTGCGAACTCTGGGCCGACAATGCAGCATAGGGAGTTAAAACAGCATGGCTAAAAGCAAGGCTAAGGACACCAAGAAGAACACGGCCGACGTTGGCTTTGAGGATCAACTGTGGAACGCTGCAGATGTGCTGCGTGGCAACTTGGACGCTGCCGAGTACAAAAACGTCGTATTAGGCCTCATTTTCCTGAAGTACCTCTCGGACCGTTTCGACGAACGCTACCTAGAGCTCGTCGCAGAGGGTTACGGCGACGAGGAGGATCGCGACTGCTACATGGAGCAGAATGTCTTCTTCGTTCCCGAAGAAGCACGTTGGGTGAATATCTCACAGGCGGCGCATACGCCCGAAGTTGGCCAGATCATTGACAATGCCATGCGCGCCATCGAGTGCGAGAACGACAAGCTCAAAGACGTGCTGCCCAAGAACTTCGCTCGTCCCGAACTGGACAAGCGGCGCTTGGGCGACGTCGTTGACTTATTCACAAACGTACAAATGACCGATAACGAGAGCGAGAAAGACCTGTTAGGGCGCGCATACGAATATTGCCTGCAGAAATTCGCATCAATGGAGGGCAAAAACGCCGGCGAGTTCTATACGCCGTCGTGCATCGTGCGCACGCTGGTTGAAATCCTCCAGCCTTTCCACGGTCGTGTGTACGACCCCTGCTGCGGCAGCGGAGGTATGTTCGTGCAGTCCGCCGCCTTCGTCGAGCACCATGGCGGCAACGTGGTACAGGACATCACCATCTTTGGCCAGGAGAGCAACCCTACCACGTGGAAGCTCGCAAAGATGAACCTCGGCATTCGCGGCATCGAGGCCGATTTGGGCAACTATGCAGACACCTTCAGCGCCGACCAGCACAAGAATGAAAAGTTTGACTATGTGTTGGCAAACCCACCCTTCAACCTCAAGAACTGGGGCGGCGAAGCGCTGCAGGAAGACGTACGTTGGAAGTACGGCATGCCGCCCACGGGCAACGCTAACTTCGCTTGGATGCAGCATATGATTTGGCATCTTAACGGCACGGGCAAGATTGGCCTCGTATTGGCAAACGGGTCGCTTTCGAGCCAGACGAGCGGCGAGGGCGATATTCGACGCGCTATCGTAGAGGACGATTTGGTCGAGGGCATTGTAGCCATGCCGGGGCAGCTGTTCTACAGCACCCAAATTCCCGTGTGTCTGTGGATCCTGAACAAGAAGAAGGCTCAGTCCGGCAAGACGCTATTCATCGATGCCCGCGAAATGGGCACCATGGTCTCTCGCAAACTACGCGAGTTTACCGAAGAGGACATCAACAAAGTTGCATCCGCATTCGACTCCTTCCGCAAGGGCGAATTCGAGCCCGTGAAGGGGTTCAGCGCCATAGCGGATTTGGATGAAATCGCCAAGCAAGATTTCATCCTGACACCCGGTCGCTACGTAGGCATTGCCGAGGTAGAAGACGACGGTGAGCCGTTTGATGAGAAGATGGCGCGCCTGACTAGCGAGATTTCGAAGTGCTTTGAGGAGTCCAACCGCTTGCAGGAGCAAATTAAGAAGAATCTGGAGGCGATTGGTTATGGGATGTAGAGTCGCACTTGGTGACGTTTGTAGCTTCTACCGCGGCGCCAGCGTCCCCCGTACCCGCATGTACGATAAGGGTGCCTATTTTTACATTCACTATGGAGATCTTTACAAAGGTTTCGACCTACACATCGACGTTGAAGACCCCGCAAAACCCATCCCATACATCCTCAACAACGAAAAGATAAAAGACAGTCAGCGTCTCAGAGACCAAGACATCGTATATGTGCTGACCTCAGAGACAGTCGATGACCTTGGTCATGCCTACTTGTTTAACAATCCAAAGGACAAGCCTGCCATTTCAGGCACCGAAACAACCATCGTGCGCGTCAATCGCCGAGACCTCGTCGTGCCGGCTTACCTCAACTATCTCATGAGCTCTCCGCGCTTTATTAGAGAGCTCCGGCAGTACACGAGAGGCATGAAGGTATTCCGTGTCCATCCCAAAGACGTGGCACGAATCGAAATCGATTTACCGCAAACTGAGGTGCAGCATCAAATTGTTTCAATACTTGACGCGATATACGCAAAGCAGCAAGCAAACTCTAAGCTAAATGGCTATTTAGCTGCTTGAGGTTGAGCTCTGAGACAGCGATCTCGCCCGTCATGAGCTTGGGGAGAAGGGTGTCGCGAAGAGTTACAAGGTGGCGACTTTCTTCACACAGATTACGGTATGCAGCGAAAAGGGGCTGTAGGTAGTCGAGCGACCCCGGATCCGGCATAGATACCTCGAGTTTTTTTAAATTACGCTGGCTGATCTTCATTTGGACTGCACCGGTAACAATATGGCCGATCGAGGTGCGCCTCAACGCGACATATATAGCTTCTAGAGGATACGCGCCAGCAGCTTTCAGAATATGGGCATGGTTGTTGACCCAATATCTTCCCCAGACGTACTGAAGAACGGGCTTCCCCTCAGAATCGATGACTGAGCCGTCTTCACCAAGCAACACCCGCACCCCGTCGAAAAGGTAATCGTCGACATAATCCATGATTGACGTTGCCCCGTAATATGGATAAGGCCCTTTTCGACTCTCGCGATCCCTGCTATTTAGAGGAACTCTCTTTGAATCTTCGAGCCCGACGATATCTCCAAGCCTCACATTGGACGCACGTTCTTTCAGCGCAGCCTCAAATTGCGCTGTTGCCAAATCAAGTAAATAGCCATTTAGCTGAGACCCTACGACCATTCGGATGCCATATCCCCGCGATACAAAAAACGGGGCAGCTCGCGCTCCTGCGAACCGCCCCGTATCCCCGGCCATCACGTTGCAGCAACAACCAGCACCGCTCCCCTACTTCCCAAATAGCGCACCCAGCAGACCGCGGCGTTTGGGCTTCTCCTCTCGGCAGGAACCCTCGACGGCGGCTGCAACCTGGCGCGGTTGCTCGCCGCCTCCACGGCGCACGATCTGGTACAGGAACGGCGATTTAACGTATTTGACCTCGATGGGCGTGGCATGCACGGTGCTTTCTCCGGACAAATGCAGGCTCGGGTTGAGCGGCGCCACCATGTGCGTTTCGCGCTTGTCACTAAACACCACCGCAGCCGCGCGGCCCGTCTGGCCGTTCACGGCGATGCGCACCTGTTCGCCATCGCGACTATCCGAGGCAGGACGATCGACAAAGTACACCGGCACCATAACCAAGCCGTCCTTGTGCTTGCGGGCCTTGCGCGCCCACGTGCGGATGCTCTTTTTATTGAACCCCAGCACCGCCTCGGCGTCGTTGCCCGCAACGTCGAGCGCCAACTTATCAATAACCACCTGGTCCTTGGTAGACGCATCGACTGAGACGACGCGAAAGTCACCTTCCTGCATGGCAGGGTCAAACGGCCCAACCTTGGCAAAGTCCCACGGCTCCAAAATGCCCATGAGGCGAACGTCCAGGTAGTTTGCCCTGGGGTATGCCCAGTCGAGCACCTCGTAGTACACCAGGGTTTCCTTGCTCAGGCCCTTGCCCGGGAAGCTCGCCATCATGCGCAGGTCCGCCAGTGCCATGGGGAAATAGAAAAGCATCATGTCGTTTTGGATCGCATCTTCCACGTCGTGCCCGGCAAAGGCATCCGGGTACTGGCGCACCAGCTGCAGCGCGTTGGCACGTGCCTGCTGTGGCGAGATTTCGCAGGGAATACCCTGCCCAGGTACATGCTCCGCACCAACGCCCAAGGTCAGGCGCTTGCTGAAGGTACCGGGCTTGAGCAGGTCGGCAATGCCGATCTTGTTGCCGCAGGACGGGCACTCAAACACGCGCTGGGTCGATGGCCCCTCAAAGGACGCACCACAGAAGGGGCAAGGAATGCTCACATGCGTGGCCTCTTGGAACTCCTGAGCCGTGCCGCGATCCTCCCACAGCAGATGTTCCAGGACCGACTGATTGCGCCAGTGCGCGTTGAAGAAATACCAGTCCGGGTCCTCCGGGCGCTCGAGTTGCGACACATGCGTGAGCTTGAGCAGTCCATCCACCACCGTCAACGGCGTATGGCGAATGCCCAAAGCGCTCTTGGGCTCTCCGGCGTCCGCCCGCCACGGAATGACCGCACCGCAATAAGCGCACTCAAAGCTGCGCTTAGCTTGGTGTGAGTACATAGGGCCGCCGCAGTTTTGACATTTAATGGCAAACATCTCTTCCATGGAAACGTCCTCCTTTGCACAGGGGCTGTCGACATTAAGTATGTCGAGCAAACAGGCACATGCCCATACCCATGTGGCCCAAAATGGACCACCCAGGCAGACGAGAAGGCTCGCTCGTTAGCACCGGCAGACTATTGCTGCATTTTCTGAGCATCGGTGCACGGCGCCCCCGCGCGAGCTACACTATCCCCTTAAACATGATTGTAAGGACGACCGCTATGCTATTTGTAAATCAGCTGGTACATACACTTGTTCCCGGCAGCGAGGGCGAGCCGGTCGATACATCTTGCCGCACCAACGCGGGCTTTGCCGCAAGCCTCATCTGCATTGGCCTCAACATCACCCTGTGCCTGGCCAAGGGCATCGCGGGCCTGCTCGCCGGCTCCGTCTCCCTCATCGCCGACGCTTTCAACAACCTCTCCGATGCCTCGAGCAACATCGTGAGCCTGCTCGGGTTCCGCCTTGCCAGCCGCCCGGCAGACGAAGGTCACCCCTACGGCCACGGCCGCTATGAGTACCTAGCCGGCCTGTTCGTCGCCGTTCTGGTTTGCGCCGTCGGCATCAACCTGATCCTCGAGTCGGTCACTAAGATCATCAAGCCCTCGCCCACCGTGTATTCGGCGCTCTCCATGGCTGCCCTTGTTCTGTCCATGCTCGTCAAATTCTGGATGGCCGCGTTCAACCGCGCACTGGGTAACCGCATCGATTCCGAAACGCTCATCGCCACGGCGCAGGACTCCAAAAATGACGTCATCACCTCGGGCTCGGTCTTGGTGGCGGCGCTTATTTCGCAGACGACCGGCTTTGATCTCGATGGCTGGGCAGGCCTGGGTGTGGGCATCTTCATCTGCATCAGCGGCATGGGCCTGGTGCGCGACGCCATCAGCCCGCTGCTGGGACAAGCGCCCGACCCAAAGCTCGTCCAGGAAATCCGCGACAGGATTATGGCCTATCCGCAAGTCCTGGGCACACACGACCTGATGGTGCACGACTACGGCCCCGGTCGCCAGTTCGCCAGCGCACACGTGGAAATGCCCGGCGAGGGCGATGCATTTGAGCACCACGAGATTCTGGACACCATCGAGCACGACATCAAGCGCCAGATGGGCATCGACATCACGCTGCACTGCGACCCCATCGCCACAACCGGCGACGACCTGCGCGGCTGGGTCAAACGCGGCGTCATGCAGATCGATCCCGCGCTCTCCATCCACGACCTGCACGAGCACGACGGCTTCGTTTCGTTTGACTTGGTGCGCCCCGACGGCTTTGACATATCCGACGAGGAGCTGCTGGAGCTCGTCACGCGCATCGTGCACGAGCGCCGGCCCGATGCCTCGTGCGTCGTTACGTTTGACTCGGGCTTTAGTTCGCCCGAGCGTCCGGCCGAGCAGCTGTAGCCCCGCTCCGCTCGTCCGCTAGTTTCCCTGCGCGCCCGAGATGGCGTTTTGCAGGGCGTTCCAGGCATCCGTCGCCATGTCGCCCAAGTTCTGCGCGGTATCGCCCAGGTTTTGTGCCGTGTCGCCCAGCTCTTGCGCCTTGTCTCCCAACTCCTGTGCCTTGTTGCTCAAGTCCTCCAGCGTATTGGAGCTCGAGCTGTCCGCGCCGCCCTGGTCGCCGGACGCGTTGCCCGACGAGCCGTCCTTGCGCGTGAGCTGAATCTCGAGGTTACCGTTGTCGTTATAGTAGGCAGATGTCACGACCCAGTTGGCATCGACGACGGGCGTTGAGCCATCATCAGTCAGGACCACGGCATTCGAAAGATCGGCGCCGCGCGACTTGAGGAGCTTCTTGGCGTTGGACCAGTACTGCCCCGGAATATCGCTCAGATCGACGGTGCTAGACGAGGCGGACTCGGTTTGTTCGGCAGCGGTATCGGCCGTTGAACTCCCTCGCTTGTTGAGCATGCCCGACACAATGGCAAACACAACCGAAAGGGCAAAGAAGATCGCCAGCACAATCAGGATTTTCTTGATCACGCTCGACGAACGCGACGGTTTCTTTTCCTCGTCCTCGCCGTACTGCGGAATCGACTTGGGATACTCACGATACGGCTCGCGCGCGTAGGGATCGCGCGACTCATAGCGAGGCTGCGCCGTGCGCGGCATATACGTCGTCTGCTGAGGCTGTGGAATGGGATTCTGCGACAAATCGTTATAAGGATCCGGCGCAGAACTGGCATAGGGGTCCTGCGGTGCGTAATCAAACGGGTCCGGCGCCGCGTTGCCATAGGGGCTTTGCGAAGATGCAGCGTAAGGATCCTGCGCCGTGTCGCCATAGCCCATAACCCGCGTAGGCTCGGCAGAAGGCTGCGTCGCGGCAGGGTCGGCATAGCCAGGGCCGGGCACAACGTGGGTCGCATCGGCGCTATTACCCGTCGACGCGGAGCCGTAGCCACCCATCACGGTCGTCTTATCCTGATCCATGCAACGATTCCTTTCCGTCGCCCGTAAGCATCAAGTTATCCATGCATTCTACCCGCGCAAAAGCCTATGATGGGCAAAGCCCGCCGGTATCTACAAGACATGCGCGGGCCTAAGGATCAAAAAGCCCCGCCGGGCCTTGTGGGCACGGCGGGGCGGGCTAGCAGCTATGGACAGCAGGCTTAGAACAGGCCGGTGATGTTGCCGTCGTTGTCGACGTCGATGTTCTCGGCCGCGGGCACCTTGGGCAGACCCGGCATGGTCAGAACGCTGCCAGTCAGCGCGACCACAAAGTGGGCGCCGGCAGAAACCTTGAGCTCGCGCACGGTGATGCGGAAGCCCTCGGGAGCGCCCAGCGCCTTGGCGTTGTCGCTAAAGCTGTACTGCGTCTTGGCCACGCACACCGGCAGGTTGCCAAAGCCGTTCTCGCGCAGCTCGGCGAGCTGGCGCTTGGCAGCCGGCGTAAAGTCGACGCCGTCGGCGCGGTAGACCTTGGTGGCAACGGCCTCGAGGGCATCGGCAACATCGGCGCCGTCTTCGTAGGCAAACTTGAGCTCGCTCGGCTGCTCGATCAGACGCATGACCTCGTCAGCCAAATCGAGCGCGCCCTCGCCGCCCTTGGCCCAGACCTCGGAAAGCTTAACGTTAACGCCGAGCTTCTGGCACTCGGACTCGATGAGCGCAAGCTCTGCCTCGGTGTCCGTCGGGAAGCGGTTAATGGCGACCACGCAGGGCAGACCGTAGACGTTCTGGATGTTGTCGACGTGACGGAGCAGGTTGGGCATACCGGCCTTGAGTGCCTCGAGGTTCTCCTCGTTGAGGTCGGCCTTGGCGACGCCACCGTTGTACTTCAGCGCACGAGCGGTCGCGACGACCACGACGGCGCTGGGGCGAACGCCCGTCATGCGGCACTTGATGTCGAGGAACTTCTCGGCACCCAGATCGGCACCGAAGCCGGCCTCGGTAATGGCAACATCGCCAAAGCGCATCGCCATACGCGTGGCCATGATAGAGTTGCAGCCGTGGGCAATGTTGGCGAAGGGACCGCCGTGGACAAACGCAGGCGTACCCTCGAGCGTCTGCACCAGATTGGGCTTGAGCGCGTCCTTGAGCAGGGCCGCCATGGCACCCTGAGCCTTAAGGTCACGGGCGCGGACGGGCTCGCCGGCATAGCTGTAGCCGACGACAATCTCGCCCAGGCGCTCCTTGAGGTCATTGATGCTCGTGGACAGGCACAGGATTGCCATGACCTCGGAGGCAACGGTGATGTCGAAGCCATCCTCGCGCGGTACTCCCTGGGCCTTGCCGCCAATGCCGTCGATAACATGGCGCAGCTGACGGTCGTTCATGTCGACAACGCGCTTCCAGGTGATGCGCTTAACGTCGATGCCGAGCTGGTTGCCCTGCTGAATATGGTTGTCGAGCATGGCTGCCAGCAGATTGTTGGCGGCACCGATGGCATGGAAGTCGCCGGTAAAGTGCAGGTTGATGTCCTCCATGGGGATGACCTGAGCCCAACCGCCACCGGCGGCACCGCCCTTCACGCCAAACACGGGACCGAGCGAAGGCTCGCGCAGGGCCACGGCGCTCTTGACGCCGCGACGGCGCAGGCCGTCGGCCAGGCCGATGGTCGTAGTGGTCTTACCCTCGCCTGCGGGCGTGGGATTGATAGCGGTCACGAGGACAAGCTTGGCCTGGTGATCAGTTGGCTCGTTGAGCAGGGAATAGTCGACCTTTGCCTTGTCAAAGCCGTACGGAATCAGATGCTTAACGTCGACGCCGGCGTTCTTGGCCACCTCGGTAATAGGCAGCGGCGTAACAGAACGTGCGATTTCGATGTCAGTAGGCATGGGCGGTCCTTTCGTTACCGGATGAGAAAAAGACCAATCCAGCATAGCACGCGCGCGCAATAGTAAAACGCCCGTAACCGACGAACGGCGATATGTTTACCCGATGCCCAGCGATAGCCTACAGATGCGCTAAAACAAGCCCATTCCTACAGGGTCGGCTCGATACCCAAATGCTCGAATGTGCGCAGGGTTGCCTGGCGACCCTGCGGCGTGCGAATCATCAACCCACACTGCAGCAGATAGGGCTCGTAGACATCCTCGAGCGTACCCGGGTCCTCGCCCACCGCACTGGCAAGCGTCGTCAGGCCGACGGCACGTCCGGAGAACGTCTTGGCAAGCGTCTCCAAAATGCGAATATCCATCCAGTCCAAGCCGAGCTCATCGATCTCAAAGAACTCGAGTGCCTGACGGCAGATATCGAGCTCGATGGGACCGTTGCCGCGCACCTGCGCATAGTCGCGCACGCGCTTGAGCAGACGGTTGGCAAGACGCGGCGTGCCGCGCGAACGCGAGCCGATCTCGAGCGCGCTGGGATGGTCAATCGTCACGCCCAGGATGGTCGCCGAGCGTGTCACAATCTGGGCGAGTTCCTCGACGGTGTAGTAATCCAGACGATACGAAATGCCAAAACGGTCGCGTAGCGGGCCGGTCAACATGCCCGAGCGAGTCGTTGCCGCCACCAGCGTGAACTTGGGGATATCCAGGCGAATCGAGCGTGCAGCCGGACCCTTGCCGATCACAATATCGAGGGCAAAGTCCTCCATCGCAGGATACAGGACCTCCTCGACCGAGCGGTTGAGGCGGTGGATCTCGTCGATAAACAGCACATCACCCGGCTGCAGGTTAGTCAGGATGGCCGCCAGGTCGCCGGTGCGCGCGATGGCCGGACCGCTCGTCGTCTTGATCTGAGCGCCCAGCTCGTTGGCGATAACCGTAGCCAGCGTGGTCTTGCCCAGACCCGGAGGGCCCGAGAAGATCACGTGGTCGAGCGTCTCGCCGCGGCTCTGCGCGGCCTCGATCAGCACGCGCAGGCTCTGCTTGATATGCTCCTGGCCGCAGTAGTCATCCAGGCGCTGGGGGCGCAGGGTACGGTCGACATCAAGGTCCTCGGGCGTCAGCTCCGAGCCCACCATGCGCTCGCCATGCGCCATGGATGCCGCCGGCGAGTTGCCGGGCGTCGCCCACAGGTCCTGAGAGTCATCGGCTTCCCACATCACGCATCCATTCCGAGTCGCTTAAGCGCCGCGCCGAGCAGATCCTCGACACGCATATCCTGCCCATCATACCCGCTCAGGGCAACATCGGTCTCCTGCGGGCTAAAGCCCATGGAAAGGAGCGCCGCACGGGCGTCATCGATCGCCGAGGGAGCGGCGGAGGGAACCGGCATCGCAACCTGGCCGGGAATCACGTCGACCGGCACAAAGCCCTTGTCCTTGGCAAAGGTGCTCTTGAGCTCCAAGATGAGGCGCTGCGCTGTCTTTTTGCCCACACCGGGCACCTTGGCCATGCCCTTGTCATCCTCGGCCATTATCAGGGAATACAGCTGTCCCACGGTATAGGTGGAGAGCACGGCGAGCGCCAAGCGCGGACCGACGCCCGAGACGGACACGAGCCGATCGAACATCGTGCGCTCGTCCTTGGAGGCAAAACCAAAGAGCGTCATGGCGTCCTCGCGCACCTGCATGCGCGTGTAGAGGCGAACCTCGCCGCCGGGCGTCGGCAACGTGGCCGCGGTGCTGCCCGAGATGCCGAGCTCAAAGCCCACGCCCGACACATCGACAACGGCCGAGCTCATCGTGGCCTCGACAAGCGTTCCATGGAGCTGGGAAATCATCAGTATCCGGTTCCTCTCTGTTGATAGAACTCGCCACCGGTGAGGGCACGGGTGCGGCTGAGGTTTACGTGGCAGATGGCGCAGGCTAGGGCATCGGCTGCATGGTCGGGATGCGGGTCGTGATCGAGCTGTGTGAGCGTACGAACCATGTAGGCGACCTGCCGCTTATCTGCGGCACCGGTGCCCACCACAGCCTGCTTAATCTGCATAGGCGTGTACTCGCCAATCTCGAGCGCGCACTCCGAAAGCGCCACGAGCGCGGCACCACGGGCATGCGCCGTGGGGATGGCCGAGCGGACATTAGCGCCAAAGTAGATGCTCTCGATAGCCGCGGTATCGGGACGGTAGCGTTCGACGACGCCCTTGAGGTCGCGGGCGATATGCGACAGACGCACCGCGAGCGGACTGCCCGCGCTGGTCTCGATACAACCGTAGGCACGGCAGCGAACCTCGCCGCGCCGCTCCTCGATAATCCCCCAACCCGTATGGGCCAAACCAGGGTCGATACCCAAGATAACCAAGCCGGCCTCCCCTCGCCACAAGCACATCGCAAGGCAAGGCCCCGCGCACTATTCACGAACGTCTGTTCTAGAATAACACAACGGGGCCAAGGTACTTAATGCAAGATAGATTCGGCAGAAGCAATGTGTGCGAGAAAAGCCCTCCCGCAATGTTTCCGTCTGCCCTAGTTCTGGCTAAAGAACGGGAACTGCCTCGGATCCACCGGCGGATGCGGCATCGGACCACCCTGGGGCCCACCCTGTGGTCCGCCCTGGCCGCCCATCATCTTGTCGATGGCGTCCTGGACCTCGCCCTCGAACTTTTTCATTCCCTCGTGCAAACGACGCTGACCGTCCTCAGAGCGCAGCTCTTCCATCTGCTCGGGCGAAATACCCAACAGCTCGCCCAACAGGCCCATCATCTCGCCGCGCATACGGTCACTCGTATCGTCGTCGGCAAAGCGTCGCACCTCAGCGCGTGCCAGCGAATCAACCGTCATGCGCTCCTTGCCGTTGAGCCCCACATCGGACCACGCAAGCATGTACGGCCAAGCGCGCTCGGCAAACGAACGGGCCGAGACGATCGGCACCGTCGGCAGCATGTGACGAGCAGCCTCACCTTGGCGCACGAGCATCAACAGCAGCGAGCAGGCCTCGGGCTTGCCGGCGGCCATCGGGATGTCGTCGAAAGGTCGATTGCGGTCTACGTGCGACTCAAGCGCACCATCGACCTCGCCCGGCTCAAGCCCGCCAAGCAGCTGCGCCGCGCGGTCGAGCATGTCGACCGGACCGTCAAGCGTCGAGAGCGCTTGCGCCAGCACGCGATCCATGCAATCCTCCACCGCGTTGAGCGTCACGAGCTCTTGGGGCACCACGGCCGAGGCACGATTGCGCACGCGTGCCACAAACTCGAGCGTCGACAGATACACGTCGCCAAAGGGCGCAAAGTCGCCCTGGTAGCCGCCGGACAGCGCGGGCGCCGCCAGCGCGTACTCGGTCTTGGAAAGCGGGCTCAGCGCCATGACGCCCAGCTCGAGCGCCGTATCCTCGAGCATCAGGCCCAGCGCACGCGAACGCAGGCGTTCGGCATCGCCCGCCGACACGTCGCGGTCGAGCACGCGCGCTGCATCCGGCGCATCGCGCTCGACGGTGCGAATGTGCAAGCGCTCAGCAATAGAGCGCACGGCAGAACAGCGGGCGGCCTCGGCCTCCTCCTGCGCCGGTGTAAAGATGCGATTGCGCCCCAGCACCAGGCCAATCACATTACGCGGACCCAAGGCATCGACGGCGAGCGCCGCCAATAGGGACGACGGCAGATCGCCCTCGAGCGCCACCACGGCACGCGACGCACCGCGAGCGCGGGCATTGTCGCGCACGGCAAGCACCAGCGCCTGCCACAGCCACTCCTCGGAGCGAAACTGGGGCAGCTCATGGTCCTCTAGGGCATCGAGCATCACACCGCGCTGAATCTCCTGAACCAGTAGGCTCTCCTCAAAGCACGGCGCCTGGGCCACCACGCGGCCGCAATCGTCGAGCACAAACGACCCGCCGGTATACACCGACTCGTCATAGGCGCCGACCGGAGCCATGCAGGCAAACCATACGCTGCGCTTGGAGGCGATCTTGCGGTAGGCACCACTGCGCACGGCGGCAATGGCGGCCGTCTCGCGATCGGTCATGTCAAACGCGTTGAACTGGAAATAGGCGATGAGGTCGACGCCGGTCGGCAGCATTTCGAGCTCGCGGTCTAGGTCAAACACGACGGCGATGCGCACGCCGTCCACGTCAAACACCGGAGGCGCCCAACGCGCGTCGTTGCTCTCGCCACGCTGCAGGGCGATGCTTGCGCGCGCGGGCACCACGCGACCATCCTTAAGCATCATGTAGTCAAGCAGGGGCTGGCCCTCAAACGAAACCGCAGAGGGCACGATGCAGATCATGTCGAGCTCTTGGATGCGCTCGGCAACGCCCGTCAAGCCCGTCAGCATATCGTGCTCAAAATCGGCAGCGCCCACCAGGCTGCCCGGCATGGCGCCCATAAAGAGCGGGGCCGGAACGCACAGCACACGCGCGCCGCGCTCATGAGCCAGGCGAGCCTGGTCCTCGATGCGACCGCAAATGCCCTCAATATCACCCAGGCGCATATCGATCTGTGCAAGTGCGAGCTTCATGGCTCAGCCCTTTCCGTCGTAAATCGTCGTTATCGTAGTAAAAGCGCCGGCCGCATGATGCAGTCGGCGCTCGCATGTGCATATGCTAGCTATGATACCCCGAGCGGGGGCGCGCTCCTAGAACGTCGCAGACCACAGCCCATGCAGGTTGCAATAGGCATAGACGGTACCAGTCTTGGAGCCGCCGGCAAAAAACGTCGCGGGCTTCATGCCGGGCTCAAGGTAATGGACCTCCAGGCGGCCTTCGGCCTCAAGGGCAATCCACTCGATGTAGTGCTCGGGCAGCATGGGGTGCTCCGTCGAGCCAACGCGTGCGCGAATCACGTGACCGTCACGCTCGGTCTCGACGACGGGCACGTGCTTCTCGTGCGCCGCGTCCTCGGTGTTCGCGGTCAGCTCCGTGCAGCCGGCAGGGGTTGCAACGTCGTTGCCGAGAGCGGCGATGAGCTTACCGTCGGGGTCCTTAAAGAATTTCGCCATGATGTACTCCTTTGCTGATGTGCCAATATTCCTGATGGTTCTTATGCCCAAATGCAGACAAACCATCCACGGCATAGCAAATGAACACATAACGGATCAGGCAAGCGGTCGGGCCAGGACGAACCGGCGACCTGGTCCGCCCCGGCAACCCCATCCCGCGCGCGGTTAGCGGCCGTCGCCGCCGAGCAGCGCCAGAACATCCTCGCGCGTGAACAGCGCCGACGAGATACCATCGCCGCCGAGCACGCTGTTGACCAGATCGCGCTTGGACTCCTGCATCTGCATGATGCGTTCCTCGATCGTGTCCTTGGCGATGAGCTTGTACACGGTCACGGTGTGCTGCTGGCCAATGCGGTGGGCGCGGTCGGTCGCCTGGTCCTGTGCCGCCACGTTCCACCACGGGTCGTAGTGGATGACCACGTCGGCAGCCGTCAAATTAAGGCCCACGCCGCCCGCCTTGAGCGAAATCAAGAACACCGGCACCTCGCCCGCCTGGAACTGCGCACCCATCTTGGCGCGGCTCTCCTTAGACGATGCGCCCGTAAGCTTAAGGAAGACGATATCCTCCTTGGCCAGGCGCTTGCCGATGATATCGAGCATGCCCGTAAATTGGCTGAACAGCAAGATGCGATGACCGCCGTCGAGTGCTCCGTGGACGAGCTCCATGCATGTATCGAGCTTGGCGCTTCCCGCCTTGTAGTCCGCATAGTGCAGATGCGGGTCGCAGCAGATCTGACGCAGCTTGGTGAGTTCGGCAAGCACCTTGAGTTTATCTTTCTTAAACTCCCCCGCCTCGCGGTGCTGCACCTGTTGGGCGATGCGGTCCTGGTTGGCCAGGTAGAGCTTGCGCTGCTCACCGGTGAGCTGAGCCACGACAGTGTCCTCGATCTTTTCGGGCAGATCGGCCACCACGTCTTCCTTGACACGGCGCAGCACAAACGGCGACACGAGCGCCTGCAGGCGAGCGGCGCTGTCACCCTCGGCGTGCTCGACCGGGCTTTCGAAGCGCTTGGCAAACGACTCGCGAGTGCCAAGCAGGGCCGGCATCAAAAAGTCGAAGATGCTCCAGAGCTCGGACAGGCGGTTTTCGATGGGCGTTCCCGTCAAGGCAAAGCGCACGCCGGCCGGCAGGCGCTTGGCAGCGCGAGCCACCTGGGTGAGCGGGTTTTTAATGTACTGGGCCTCGTCGAGCACCACGCGGGCAAAGTCCTGCTCGACGTATTCGTCGATGTCGCGGCGCATGAGGTCATACGACGTCACCACCACGTTGTGCTCGGCGGCACCGGCAATTTGCACGCGACGCTGGGCCTTGGCGCCCACGATGGCGCACACATCAAGCGAGGGGGCAAAGCGCTCCAACTCGGCAGCCCAGTTGTACACGAGCGACGCGGGGCATACCACGAGCGTGGGCTTGGTATCCCCCGCCTCCACGCGCGCTAGAATGTGCACGATCATCTGCAGTGTTTTGCCCAGGCCCATATCGTCGGCCAAGATGCCGCCAAGGCCCAGGTGCTCAAGCGAGCCGAGCCACTGATAGCCGTCGACCTGGTAGCCACGCAGTGTGGCCTTGAGTGAGGCGGGTACCGTAAAGTCCATCTTGCCGAGCGTGTCCAGGCGCTCGACGGTGCGGCGGAACGCGGCGTCGCGATCGGCCTCAAGCGCTGGCGTGCGCGCGAGCATGCTATCGACAAAAAGGGTGCTCGACGCGGGAAGCGACACGCCGTCGAGCAGGTCGACGGCATCGACGCCCAGGTCCTCGGCAAGGCCAAACGCGGCACGAGCGCCCTCGTCCAGGCGCACGATGTCGCCCGACGTGAGACGCGCAAACGTCTGGTGACGCTTGTAGGAATCGAGGTAGATGGCAAGGTCAGCCGCCGAAAGCCCGCTCGCACCCAGTTCGACGTCGAGCAAGTTGCTCTTGACGGTGGCGCGCACCGAGAGCTTAGGCGCAGGGCGTACCGAGATCTGGCGCAGGCGGTCGCTGAGCATGACCTCGCCCAGCTCGGACAAAGCCGCCAGCCCCTCGGTCAGCAGGCAGAACAGGCGAGCGTCATCGCACTCCTCAAACGCCAGACCGCCCTCGTAGAAATCGAAGTACAGGGCCGCCGTGTCCATAACGCGAAACTCTGCCACCTCGTCGCGCGGCGGCACGCCCGGGCGCTGTTCTTCGAAGGGGCTGCCCGGAGCGCCCAGACCAAAGAGATCTGCCGACCAATCGCCGTAGGTCACCGTAATCTTGCAGGTCACAAGACCATCGTCGACGCCAATCGCCATGGCAAAACTCGGCTCGGGCGCCACGGTATCGAGCGCAGCGGGCGCGGTCAGGTCGGTGTAGTCGCGCAAGATCGGCAGCGCCATGCGGCAGAACTCGCCCACCTGGTCGGCGGCGATATGAACCGGCGTGCGGCAGGGCAACAAGTGCGACAGGAACGGCGCCGCGTGTTGGGCAAACGCCGTGTCGGTACGGCGCGCGCGGCGCGTATCGACCAGATAGGCTGCATCGCCCGCGACAAAGCAATACGTATCGGCCGGAAGGCGCAAGTCGTAGCTGCCTCCCGCCGCCGGTGCAATCTTGGCGGCAAGGAGCGGCGGGCACTTAGCTGGGGCTTGTCCCTCCCTCTGAGGTGACGGCTCGACCGCCACCTCGTAGGAGCGATGCGTCGTCGTCCCCCGCGACCAAGCAGGCTCAAAGGAAATGGTCCTGCCACGCAGCAGGTCCAGCACGGACACGACGGAATACTCGGATACCGGCAACTGACGCTCGGCGACAAAACCGCTGCGGGCAAAGTCATACGATGCCGAGCGCGAACTCGTGATGTCGCTCAGGTAGGCGACCGTCATCGCGACAAAGTCGAGCAGCTTCGTCGATACGTCATCGAAAGCCTCGGGCACATGGACAAACGTAAGCTTCTTGCCATAGGAGAACGTACCGCCGCGCACATAGGCATCGGCCATGCCGTCGATATCCTTAACCACGTAGGACACCGAACCGCTACGAATGCGAAACTCGAGCGCCCAGCTAAAGCGGTCGGCGAACAGCGGATTGTAGTACGGCACCAACGAGGGCTCCAACGCCGCTTTGGGGGCGTCGGGATCAACGGCGCCGGCAAGCTTGCGGCGCATGCTCGCCAGCTCATCCATGCGCGCGTCCGAAAGATCGGAGAGCGCCGCCATAAGGCTCGGGCTCGTGGGGACGGGCGCTGGAAAGGGAAAGTTGGGGTTGACGGCCGGCGCTTTGGGCGCGGTGCACACGGGCTGTTTCGGCTGCACCGTAAACGTGCGAACCGGTGTGCGCAGCCCCTCAACAGGCTCAATGCCGCTGGTGTCCAGGTACGCCAGCGCTGTGGCGATGGCGTGCTTGCACATGCCGGGGTAGCGATAGGCAGCGGGGCAATCGCAGTCGTAGTCGATCACCTCGTGCTCGTCCATGTCGAGCGCTACGTGCGTCTTGTACAGGTCGCCGCGCGAGCCGCGCACCGAGCCCTCAACCGTCACGTTTTTGGAGAAGCGCGAGCCGCTGCCCTCAATCGACAGCACGGCGCCGTTGAGCATGAGCGAACGCCCCTTCATAAAGGTGCCACTCAGCGCCGCCTCTTTCCGGAGCGCCTGCACAAACGTCCCCTGCGCCATCACTTCCTCCAATCTCACCCGGGGTAGCTTAGATAACCGTCACGCGGCCTTGGTTGCCGACGATGGCCTTTGCCTCTGCTAGCAGCGGAATCGAGCGTGCATTGACCTTGGCCGGCACCTCAGCACGCAGCACGCGCCCGTCGACTTGCTCAATAAAGATCTCCACGCGGTCGCCGCCCGGGTTGGTGGTGAGCACCGTGGCCAGGCGCGCCATATTGCCCTGGCTAAATCGGCTGTTGGGCACCATGACCTCAAAGACCTTGGGCTTGTTTTTCTCCTCGCTAAGCTCCAGCGGCACAATCTCCTGCGCGATGATCTGGTCGCCGCGGTCCGAGCGCTCGAGCTTGCCCTTAATGCGCACAAACGCATCGGACAGCTGCGCGCCGGTCTCGGGATCGACCTCGCCATACAGATACCCCTCGGCCTCCTTGTAGGTCTTGGGGAACACCACGACCGTGGCCTCGCCTTCCATGTCTTCGAGCTGCACGATGCCCATGGGGTCGCCGTTTTTGGTCACGCGCTTGGACACGCTCGAGACCATGCCGGCCCACCACAGCGCCTTGCCCTCGGGAATCTCCTGGTTGATGGTGCCACCCGTGGGGTTTTGCACCTCGTATCCGGTGTCGATCTGCGAGAACGAGAAGTCGCGCGCCTTGGCTAGCGCATACTCAAACGGGCGCAGCGGGTGGTCCGAGACATAGATGCCCAGAACCTCCTTCTCCTGGCTCAACTTAAGGTGGCGGTCCCATTCCTGGCCATCCGGATCGGGCACGCTCACCTCAAAGCCCGAACCCTCAACATCACCAAACATGTCGAAGAACGACGTCTGGCCGCTCGCGCGATCTTTCTGGCGCTTTACCGCGGCATCGATGATGTTCTCGGGGTTGTTCTTGTCCACAAAGTGCATCATCTGGCGGCGCGGATAGCCCGTTGAGTCAAAGGCGCCTGCCTTGATGAGCGATTCGATCACGCGACGGTTGGCCTGGCTCGAGTCCACGCGCTCGACAAAATCGTGCAGCGTCTTAAACGGACCGCCCGCCTCGCGCTCGGCGATAATCGCCTGCGCCACGCCGGTGCCCACGCCGCGGATGCCAGCCAAACCAAAGCGCACGCCTTCCTTGGTAGCCGTGAACTCGGTACCGGACTCGTTGACATCTGGCGAAAGCACGGGGATGCCGTCGTGGCGGCACGCCGAGACGTAGTGCACGATCTTGTCGGTCTTGCCCGTATAGGACGTCAGAACGGCCGCCATGTACTCGTGCGGATAATGCGCCTTGAGCCACGCCGTCTGCATAACCAGGATGGCGTAGCCGGCAGAGTGCGACTTGTTAAAGGCGTAAGATGCGAATTCGAGAACATCGTCCCAAATCTTCTGGGCGACCTCGCGCGTGTAGTTGTTCTTGATAGCGCCGTTCATCCAGTGGTCGTAGGTGGTCTCGTCCGAGCCATCCTCCCAGTGGAGCACCGTCGACGTGAGCAGCTTGATCTTTTTCTTAGCCACGGGCTTACGGATACGCGAGTCCGATTCGCCCTTGGAGAAGCCGCACATCTCAACGGAGATGAGCATAACCTGCTCCTGGTAGACCATGGTGCCGTAGGTTTCGCCCAGGATGTCGTCCAGACGGTCGTCGTAGGAGACGGCCGGCTCCTTGCCGTTCATACGGTTGATGTAGGACGAGACCATGCCGGCGCCCAACGGGCCCGGGCGGTACAGGGCGATCAATGCCACGACGTGTTTGTACTCGGTGGGCTTCATGTTCTTGATCGTGGCCGTCATGCCGGCGGACTCGACCTGGAAGACGCCGGCGGTGTGGCCGGAACCCATGAGCTTAAAGATCTCGGGATCGTCAAAGGGAATCTCTTCCTCTTTGATGTCGATGCCGAAGTTCTTTTTGATGTTTGCCTTGGCCTTGGAGATAACCGTCAGCGTGCGCAGGCCCAAGAAGTCCATCTTGAGCAGGCCCATGTCGGCAACGGTATGGCCCTCGTACTGGGTAATCTCGACGCCGCCCTTGGTGTCGAGCTTGGTGGGCACATGCTCGTTGACGGGATCGCGGCAGATCAGAACGGCGCACGCGTGCACGCCCTCGCCACGGGTGAGGCCCTCGATCGAGAGCGCCGTGTCGATGATGCGGCGGGCGTCGTCGTCCTTTTTATAGGCCTCGGCAAAATCTGGGTTAAACAGATCCTCTTTGCCGGGTTGTTTTTCGAGTACCTGCTTGAGCTTGACCTTGGGGTCGCTCGAGACCATCTTGGACAGGCGCTGGCCCATGTAGACCGGGTAGTCCAAGACGCGCGCGGCGTCGTTGATGGCCTGCTTGGCCTTGATGGTCGAGTAGGTGATGACGTGGGTGACCTTCTCGGGGCCGTAGAGCTGGCGAACGTGCTCCACGACCTCGAGGCGCCGCTCGTCGTCGAAGTCCATATCGATATCGGGCATCTCGGTACGCTGCGGAGACAGGAACCTCTCGAACATCAGGCCGTTCTCGAGCGGGTCGAACGCGGTGATGTTCATGGCGTAGGCGACGATAGCGCCGGCGGCCGAGCCACGGCCGGGGCCGACGCCGATGCCGTTGTCCTTAGCCCATTGCACGTACTCGGCAACGATCAAAAAGTAGGCGGCAAAGCCCTTGTCGCAGATGACCTTGTATTCGTACTCAAAGCGCTCTTTGATGTTGACGCCACCGATCTCGCGCGTGGCCCAGTCGTCGCCATAGTGCTGGCGCAGGCCCTTCTCGCACTCGCGGCGGAACTGGCTCTCGTGCGTCTCGCCGGGATCGAGCAACGGAAAGCGCGGCAGGATGATAGAGTCCCAGTCCAGCTCAACGTAGCACTTGTCGGCGATCTCAAGCGTGTTGTCGCAGGCCTCGGGGCAATACGGGAACATCGCCCGCATCTCCTCCTCGGTCTTCATGTAAAACTCCGAGCCGGTCATGCGCATGCGGTTGGGGTCATCGACCTTGGCGTTCATGCCAATACACATGATGACGTCCTGCACGGGCGCATCCTCGCGGCGCAGGTAGTGGAAGTCGTTGGTGGCGATGACCTTGACGCCCACCTGCTTGGCGATGTCGATGAGCGTGCGGTCCATCTGCTCGTCAGTCAGGCCGTTGTCGGTGGTGATGCCGTGTTCCTGGATCTCGATGTAGAAGTCACCGGGCTCGAAGGTATCACGGAAGGTCTCGGCCCACTTGATGGCGCCTTCCATGTCGCCGCGGTCGATGTATTTGGGGATGATGCCCGCGATACAGGCGCTCGTGCAGATCATGCCCTTGGCATGGCGGCGCAGGTTGTCGAGCGTCACGCGCGGCTTGTAGTAAAAGCCCTGCACGGCGGCCTCGGAGACCGTCTGCATTAGGTTGACGTAGCCCTCCTGATCCTTGGCCAGAAGGATCATGTGGTAGAGCTCGGGCTTGTGGTCGCGGGCAAGGGTCTCGTCCGGCGTAAAGTAGACCTCGCAGCCAAAGATGGGCTTGATGACCAGGGGCGGTTTGAGCTCGTCGATGTTGCCCTTCTCGTCCCACATGGCCATGTCCTTCACATACTGGGCATGCTCGCGCGGGTTTTCCTCGGGATCGGGCTCCACTAGCTCGTCGCGGCGATCCTTTTCCAAGAAGGCCTTGTCGTGGCTCCAGGTTTTGTACTCGGGCGTGTTGTGGTTGACGGCGTCGCAGGCCAGCGCCAGGTCGGGCACGCCATACATGTAGCCGTGGTCGGTAATGGCCACGGCAGGCATGCCCAGCTCAACAGCGCGGTTGACCATATCCTGGATACGGGTTGCGCCGTCGAGCATGGAGAAAACAGTGTGATTGTGCAGATGGACGAATGCCATGTGATGAGCTCCGATGCGGGTTCGCGTTCTGACTGAACGATTTTACCGCACGGCACGGACAGCACCCGAACCTAGCCAAACCAACACGGGTAGCTAATTTGGGACGGGGCTATTTTAGCTACCCCCATATGTCGGTTGAGATGTATTCCGACCCCGACTCATTCGCCGTCAGTCAAAGGGTAGCTAAAATAGCCCCGTCCCAAATTAGCTACCCCTGAGCCGCGGTGGAATCGGGAGGGATCCCACCGCACGCTGTTGAGGGCTAGAGATTGTAGGTGACTACTTGAGGTTCGGCGGGATTGACGAAGATGGCTGGATTCGCCTGCTCCACGCGGACGAACTTGACGGTCACGGCC
>SAMEA3387441__coassemble_1555_pt1 | contig 34219 bp, 25 predicted proteins | sample SAMEA3387441__metabat2_low_PE_001 | metagenome-assembled genome bin SAMEA3387441 (sample SAMEA3387441) | Felis catus | biome: Faeces | place: United Kingdom | collected 2012
CCGGCGCTGTGCAGCACAGGCAGCGCGGCGTCGCGCACGGCGTCGCTTGCCCAGGCGAGGTCGGTGGCGATCTTGGCGTCGTTGTCGTCGTCGATAACGTTGGCGCTAAAGATCTGGTAGGCGTCGTAGCTGCTCGCCACGGTGCCACTCACCGTGATGGAACCGGTCGAGGTCGGCGCGGCCTGCGCGGATGCGGGGAATACAACCGCGCAGGTGCCGATCAGGAGGGCAAGCAGCGCAAACAAGATCGGGAAGGAGCAAACTTTCTTATTCACGACGCTTACCTCCCTTCGCATTCGCCTTGCGACGAATGTGCATCCAGGCCGCAGCAGCGCAAAGCACCGCCGCGCCGGCAAGGTACGTCAGAGTGACGCCCGACATACCAGAAAGGGGCAAAGAGGTGGAGTAGGTGTTGGTGAAGGTGGGGGTAGTGTCGGGAAACTTGTGGCCCTCGGTCTCGGCGCTTACCCACTCACCGCCGGAGCCAACGGTCCCCCTCATGTAGGTCACCTCACAGTTGATGTTCCCATTGGTATTGTCCGTTGCAACAACCGTGAACTTGTAGACCGAATTATCGAACTTGTAATGCGAGAAAATCGAGCTATCGTCCTTCTCGCGCACATAGTACGTGAAGGTCTTGGAAGCGCCACGGCCCGGAACATCAGTATCACTCTGCTTCAAGCTGTCAAGCGTGTAAGTAATCGTGGGGAAGCCCAGGGTCTTAGGATTGTCGCCACCGGCAGTGGTCGAGACGGTCTTGACGCTGTCGTCCGTAAAGTTCTCGTTATCCGCAAACTCGAGCGTAAACTCCTTCATCTCGCCACCCTTAACGACCTTAGTCGCCTTAGGAGTCCAGGAGCCGCTGGAGGTGTACGGAATGTACTTATTGGTGAAGGTCTTTCTCCCGTCGGAGCCGACAATCGAATAATAGCCCTCAGTAGCATCTGCTTGCACGGCAACGTTCTGGAAGTCAGTTTCGCCCTTGGGATGCTCGACCGCGCTCACGTTTTTGATCTTGTAGTTATGGATTTTGAGCTCTATGGTCTTGTTCGGATCGTCCCGAGTCGGAACAGATATGAGCACAGTCGTTTGGTCTTCGACTGTCACCTTAATCTCGTACACGACGGGGTCGTATGTGATGCCGGAAACACTTCCGGCATTTTCGACTAGGTAATATGTAATCGTACCATCCGTGCCACTCGTTGCGAACTGTTCACCAAGGTTAAACGTGATGTTACCGCTTGCATCATTATTTGCAGTTCCTACCTCAATGCAAACGTCGCGGTTGAATGTCCCATTAGCGAAAGGATCTTTCGAATCCTTGCGGTAAACCCTAAAGGTGAACTCCCCATCTTTGAGGTCGCGGCCGTCCAACGCCTTGGTCGCCTTCAGTTTAAGGCTCGGGTAAACATACGTATCTGCTGGCTGACCCAAGTACAGGCCGCCGTTCGACATGATGCCGCCGCCATGGTTCCAGGAATAGTTGCCAGTGATGAAGGTTGTGGCAAGACCCTGCGCAGCCGTCGCAGCATCATCTCCGGCATTAACACCCGAAGACAAGCCGATACTATTCTTGACCTGAACACCACCATTAGCCGGAATACTAATCTTCTTTTCAAGTTCAATGCTTCCCGAAAACTTGGCGTCACCGCCACCAAGCATCTTGCCAATCACCGCTGCGATTGGATCGCTGTGTCCCGTTGCAGCAAGGAAGAAATCCGCATGGCCGTTCGTGCGAAATACATCTTTATTGTAGGCAACAATATCTTGGTTCTTGCCGTGACCGCCGCCAGAAAGATGGGGCGTACCGTTATTGCCCGCATTATTAGCTGAATCGTACGTCGTGTCATATTGCTTGCTCGCGTCAGCGGCTCTATTGCCAAAAATCGCCGTGCCGTCGGTGTTTGTCACCAAAGTCTTACCCGTCGGGCAAACCGCAACGCCACCACCATAGCCACCGGCCTCATTACTGCTTATATAGGAGTTATAGACAAATAACCTACCCGCATTAGATGCAGTGTTTGAATCGCCCTGAACAAAGATGCCGCCGCCGCCCCAGTCGAAGCGAGACATGCAGTGATTGTTTGTGATGTAGACTATACTTTCTTTAGTGCCGTTACTTTCTTTAGGGCCGTTAATCATCGCGTCAACCATCTGGCCCACTCGGATGCCGGCACCTTCAGATCGGTAGCTCACGTTAGAGGCAATAATTCCTCCCGTAATGTTGAGCCAAGCCGTATCCTTGCGAGGCTGCCCTTGTCGACCAACATCGGTAACATAAACGCCACCGCCGGCTTCCTCGGAATAGTTGCCAGTAATCTGGCCGCCAGAAATGGTGACATGGGCGCCGTTATTGGCAGCAAGCCCAGCGCCGCCATGACAACCATTGCCATCCGTGCCACAGAATTTAGCGTATTTGTTGTTAGTGATATAGCCACCAGAAACGGTCACACTGCCGCCCGAAGCCAAGATGCCACCGCCAAGGCCGTCGACAGAATCGCGTGTGTAGTTGCCGGTAATTATGCCGCCGGTCATCTCGACTGTAGGGTTGCCCTTAGTAGATTCGTTATCTTTATTCGCATCGGAGGCATTAACGTAGTCCTCCGCAAAAACGCCAGCGCCACTCGGAGCACTATTGCCAGCGATTACACCACCAGTTATTTTAAGAGTCGACCGACGGACGCCATTCTTTGACACCTTAATGCCGGCACCGGCGCCCGAGTTTCCCGTATCGGCACCGCAGATGTAACCGCCATCCATGATAACGGTCGAACCGTTCTCGGCATAAACCAGATTACCGACGTGATCGCCCTGTTTCTGGGTAAGAGCACCGCCCTCAAGCTTGAGGTGACCGTTGTTGTAAAGATTGATAAGCTTCAAATCACCAGTACCACCGCAAGCCACAATGGCACCATTGACATCAGCCTTACAGATATCAGCCTTACACGCTTTAAGAGTCTCGGTTGTACCGGTTCCGCTTGCGACCGATTCAGTTACGTAGTAGGTAAGGCTAGTCGGAATGCCATCGTTGTCGTAAACCAGCTCGGCTTTTTTGCCGTAATTATCGGCCTTCAGATTCTCGCCCTGGTCATTCAGCGTTTGAGAACTTCCAACAGGCTGTTCATCCACAGGTCTTGAATCCTTAACGGTTAACGTCGCACCGCCGGTGATATTAAACAGGGGTTGATTCGGACTCGTATGCTTAATCTTATGGCCGTTTAGATTCAGCGTGATATTGCTACCGTCTTTGCCGAGCTGAATTGTCGTACTGGTAGCAATATCTGTCGTAAGCATAAAGTTGGCAGCGCCGCTTGCCTTCTCCAGTTCAGATTTCAGCTTTTCCGCGCTATCTATCTCGTCGGATGCCGTTTCAGTCTGCCCACCTTCCGCGGCCGCCATCACAGCGTTGCCATCCGCCGGCTCGTTATCTTCGACCTGCAGCTTACCCTCAGGTTGATCCCCAGACTGACCCTGCTCAACACCATTTGAGAGGTCGTCCTCGCCACCTTCGATAGCGCCACTATTCTGGTTTTCGCCATTTACGTTGGTACCGTCTACACCAGTCGCCCCGTCCGCAACGGTCTCCTCGGCTGCACCCGCCTGGACATCGTTGGCAATGGCCTGCGAGATCGGGGGCATGACGAGCGACAGTACCAGGCTCAACACGGAGGCTCCGCACAAAACGCCTGCCAGTACACGGCGCGTCGCTTTATTACTCTGCTTAGATTTGTCCGAATTCGCTTTCATCGATGTCTCCTCCCCAAGAGACCGCGATCTTGCTCTTTCACTATCAAACGTATCTGCGCAATCTGTAATTGCGCTCGTTTAGTAATGCAATTATAATAATTGTTTAAACATCTAAGCAACAAAACCGGCATTTTTATAGCAAGTTCTCAATTCTCTTGACATTTACTCAGATTTGCCTTCGTTTATTCGCTATCTATTTTTTGTTTCTACTGGTAATTTAGTTGCCTATCATTTTTTAATGGCATTAGATTTATTTGCACAACATTTTGCTCAAGAGCAAGCATCCTGTGAACGGTCGAAAATCGACCGTGAGCGGTGGGTCATTAACCGGGAGGAACACCCTACCAAACTGATGAGAATATCTTTAACCCATCGGTGGTTAGCAGCGTAATGTTCTGACAAACAAATTTGAATTTGCGCGCAGATTTTAGACATCAATTCGTCCAAATCGCCTGAGGCCAACACAAAGATGCCCGCCCCCTTTGTGGTGGTTCTCTCCCCCGCGCTACAGCAGGTGCTCCTGGATAAAGATCGCGATGCCGTCTTCGTCGTTGCTCGCGGTTATATAGTCGGCGGCGGCGCGGGTGGCGTCGCTGCCGTTTGCCATCGCCACGCCCACGCCGGCTTCGGCCACCATGCAGGTGTCGTTATCGGCATCGCCAAACACGCAGATGTTCGCAAGCTCCATGCCGTTGAGCTCTGCCACGCGCACAAGGCCGCGCGTCTTGGACACACGCGGATCCATGAACTCGTAGAGCCGCTGCGTGGTTTGCAGAGCCGCCGCCTTAACGGTGTTATCGGCAAATGTCGACGCCCGCTCAATCACCCGCGGCATTACCTCGGGCGCCATGGTAAACATCACCTTGGGCTGCGGCTCGCGCAAAAGCTCGGCAAAATCGACCACCTGGTAGGGCACGCCGTCGACGCGCGACAGGTGCTCGACGCACGCGCTGGTCTCGGGCACGTAGAACACGCCGTCTCGGGGGCAGACGGGCGTTGCCGGAAGGTCCGCCATGTGCTTGCAGATGCGCGCGATGGTCTCGCCCGGCAGCGGATAGCTCAGCTCGTTGATGTCGTGCGCGCGGTCGATGACCTCGGCGCCACCGCAGCCCACGAGCACGTCCACCAGGCCTTCGATGCCCCAGAGCTCGTACATGGCCTCGGTCGCGTGGGCGTCACGCCCGGTGCACAGGCCAAAGAGCACGCCGCGCTCGCGCAGGGCGCGGATCGCCGCCACGGTGCGCGGGGACACCGTGTGCTGGCTCGTGAGCAGCGTACCGTCGATATCGCAGAACACGGCTTTGATGTGGCTGAAGGTGGTGTCCATGGGGGCCTTTCTGGGTTGTGCGGCGGTGCTGGATGTGGTCGGAAATGGTGTACATGGTATACCAAGGCGCAGGCCGTTGGGATCCGGCCACCACAAAGGTGCCTGGCCCCTTTGTGGCGGCCGGACCAGAAGGGTGGCCTGGCCCGAGGCGCAAAGCATCACAACATCCGACGTTTTTCGGCAAAATCGCAATTTTCATCGAATGTTGTGATGGTTTTTACTGCCTTGCGGCACGATCAAAATGTCGGCGTCCAAACAGCAGCAGTGCCGCGGGAACCGCCGTCACGACCATGCCCGCACCAACGAGCGTCTGCTGCACACCAAACGTCGCCGCCAGCCACGGGGCAATCGCCAGCGGGGCCACGCCGGCAAACATGTTGCCAAAGCCCATGACCGAGTTGACGCGACCGAGTTGCTCGAGCGGGGCCGTCGTTTGCACGATCGTGTTGTGGAGCGGGTTAACGACACCCCACGCCACGCCCAGGGCAATCTGGCCGACGAGGGCTACACCCACGTACGGCGTTCCCACATAGAGCAGGCTTCCCAGACCCACGGACATGAGCGCCACAAGCAGCGTTTTTAGGTTGACCAGGTGCGGCGGCAAGCGGAGCGCGACCACGGCGCCCAGCACCGCGCCCACACCGCTGGCCGACGAGAGCCAGCCCATCCATTCGACACCGGCGTGTAGGACATCGCGGTAGAAGAACGATTCCAGCGGATCGAAGGCGCCGTAGCCAAAGTTTGAAAGGAAAATAATGCAGAACAGCAGGGCGAGGACGCTGTTGGTGAAGACTGTCTTGATGCTGGTCGCGAAGGTTGCGCGGGAAGGTGTGTTGGGGTCGGAGCTTTGGCTGGCCTTGTCTGATGTGATCTCACCGGTCGCGGGTTTGCCTTCGCGCGTGGTGGCAAAACCCGCCCGCGGCTTAAAGCTCCAGCCGGCAATGAGCGCCAATGCGGTAAAGAGCATCATGAGCACAAACACCGCACGCGACGACGCAGCCGCCGCGACAAAGCCGCCCAGCGTGGGGCCGACGATAATGCTCACGTTGGAGAACATGGTGATGGTAGAGTTAATGTCTTTGAGCTCGACCGGATCGTCTGTGAGGTAGGCCGGATAGGACGTGGCGATGGGTTGGGCGAATCCCATCACAAAACCTAGGAGTGCCGCGCCGGCAAGGACTGTTCCGGTCGCGCTGCCAAAGGCGATGATTGCCGCACCCGTCGCCAGCGTGCCAACGATGCTCAGCATGAAATGGCGACGTGGGCCCCAGGCGTCGAGCGCCGCTCCACCCGCAAAGGATCCCAAGATCACAAATACGTTCATAAAAAGGACGGCCAGCGATGTCGCGACGACCGAGGCATCGTCCGCATAGGTAAGCGTTCCGATGATGCCGATAAAGTAGCTGGTCTGAAAACCGGTGTAGATGAGGAAGCGCATCGCAACCAGGTGCTTGGCCTGCACGGACAGCGATGGTTGAGGCTTTGAGAAAAGAGGGGCGAGCATGGAGACTCCTTGTTTCATACAAATGCGGACGGCGGGCTTTCGCCACCGTCTGTCAAATCAATCTATCCGCATGAAACATTAAGGACGCATCGAGCCCCTTCTCTCCGTTTTCGCCCGTCATGAACTACTTGGTAGATTATAAGGCATGTCCCACACATCTACTAAAGCAAAAACCACCACAAAGGTGCCTGTCCCCTCTGTGGTGGAAATGACGTTTGCCCAGATAAAACCTGCCAAAATAAACCTGTCCCTTTTTGGCAGGTTTTAGGCCAGATGGTCTTGGATGAGGTCGCAGATGGCTCGGGCGTCGTTGATGTTGATGGCTCGGGTCGCAAAGCCGGCGTCGAAGGCCTGGCGTGCCAGGGCCTCGTTGCAGGCAAGGGCCAGCGTGTGACCGTCGACCAGGTCGAGCGAGCTCTTGCCGCGCAAACGGTCGACACCGGAGCGCGCGACGACGATGTTGTCGAAGCCCTCGGTCTTGTAGCCCTCGATGATCACCACATCGACATCGTTGTAGCGCGACAGCAGCTCGCGCGCGGGCATCTCGTCCTCCTCGCGCGTATCGGCGTACTCCGCCCAGCGCGTGGCGCAGATGAGGCCCACGTGTTTGGATCCGGCCTGGTGATGGCGCCAGGTGTCCTTAGCGGGCACATCGATATCAAAGCCGTGATGCCCATGATGCTTGAGCGAACCCACGCGCAGGCCGCGGCGGGTGAGCTCGGCGATAACCTTCTCGACGAGCGTGGTCTTGCCCGAGTTTTGGTAGCCGATAAACGCGATCGCGGGGACGGCAGGTGTCGGAGCTGCGGGTGCGACGGCGACGGGTGCGCTCGCGGGCGCGTTGCCCGCGGCCCCCACGGCCTCAACAGCAGCGGCCTGACGCTCTGCGCGATCCCACACGCCCGAGCGGCCGCCCTCCTTGTGCAACAGGCGAACGTCAACGATCTCCATGCCGCGATCGACCGCTTTGCACATGTCATAGATCGTTAGGCACGCGGCACTCGCGCCGGTCAGGGCCTCCATCTCAATACCCGTCTTGCCCGTCACGCCCGCCGTGACCAGCACGTGAAAGCCAACCTGCCCGTCCGTGCGCGCCGGCGCCCAGCCCTCGGGCACGTCCTCGGCCGGCGTCCCCGCCGCAGCGATGGGCGCAATGTCGCACTTGCTCTTGGTAATGAGCAACGGATGGCACATGGGAATGATATCGCTCGTGCGCTTGATGGCCATGATGCCCGCCACGCGCGCGCAGGCAAGCACGTCACCTTTTTTGGCGCGGTCCTGCAGCACCATGGCCTGCGTCTCGGGGTGCATGAGGATGGTGCCCTCGGCGATGGCAATGCGATAGGTCTCGGCCTTGTCGGACACGTCGACCATGCGAACCTCGCCCTTGGCGTCCACGTGCGTCAGCTCGTCGCGACGGGCATCACGGGCGGGCTCGGTGGCAGCACTGGCAGTCGGCTGCGCGGACGCGTCGGCGTTACCAGCATTCGCCGCAGCCGTGACTTTATGGGCAGACATCGCGGCCCTGCGAGCGGCCTTGGTGGCATCGGCGTACCTGCTCTTGGCCATATGATCATCCTCCGATTTGGGACATAAATCGTTGTGTGCCCTCAATTATCGCGTGTTCCTGCGGTTTGTGGGCCACGGCATCGCGCCAAATCGAAAGTACCTGCATATCATTACCACGGCGCAGGGCGTCGCGCACCGAATACTCGGCATCGCTGAACAGGCACGGGCGCACGTTGCCGTCTGCCGTCAGGCGTAGACGGTTGCAGTTCGCACAAAAATGGTTGGACATGGCGCTGATGAAACCGACCGTTCCCGCCGCGCCCGGAAAGTGCCAATAGCGCGCAGGGCCCGCGCCGGCAGGAGCGTCGTTGATGTCGAGCGGCTCGAGCTCGCCCAGTCCCGTCGCGGCGGCCCCGGCATTGATGCGCGCCCGCAGCTCGTCGCTCGGCACGGTATCGCTCGCGTCCCACAGCTCGGGATTGAGCGCGGGCGCATGCGGGTCCACAGCGCAATGCGAGCTCGTGCGCTCGTCGCCAATGGGCATGTATTCGATAAAGCGCAGATGAATGGGGCGGTCGACGGTCAGTCGCGCGAGGGCCGCCACATCTTGGTTGAGTCGGCGCACCACAACACAGTTGACCTTAACCGGCTCAAAGCCCCAAGCCAGCGCCGCGTCGATGCCAGACATGATCTGCTCGAGCCGGCCCAGGCGCGTTATCTTTCCAAACAGCGTAGGGTCGAGCGTGTCGAGCGAAATGTTGACGCGGTTAAGCCCGGCATCTTTGAGCTGCGGCGCCAGCTTGGGCAGCAGGGCGCCATTGGTGGTGAGCGAGATGTCCTCGATCTGCGGGATCGCGCGGATGTCACGAATAAGCGGAATGATACGACGGCTGACCAGCGGCTCGCCGCCCGTCAGGCGCACGCGGCGAATGCCCTCCCCCGCCACCAAGTGCACAAAGCGGGCGATTTCCTCGGCGCTGAGCAGCTCGTCGTGCGCGCGGGGCGCCACGCCATCGGCCGGCATGCAGTAAATGCAGCGGAAATTGCACTTGTCGGTAACGGCAATGCGCAGGTAGTTGATATCGCGGCCAAAACCGTCATATTGCACGTGCCCGTCCACGCAGCCCTCCCCTCACGCGGCGTTTTATTCTTCGGAAAACATAATACCCCACGGGAGAATCATGCCGACACCCGTACGACAGGACAAGGCGCTTCGAGCAAGACCGGCTTCCCAAGCCCATCCTCAGCACAGACCATCACAACATTCGATGCTTTTCCCGATTTTGGCAAAAAGCGTCGAATGTTGTGATGGTTTGCCTGCCCACGGCACCCCGTAGAAGGACCAAAGCGCCCCTAAAGGCCGCCGTCCCAGTGCCGAATCACAAATTCTCGCAGGTCATTCTGACGTTTCTGGAACGCTTCGCTTCGGTCGCATTTAAGGCCCATAGCGAGCGCGATGGCATTCATCGCCCGGTGCAATTGCAGCTGGTGGGCAAACTGAGTCCCGGTGAGGACGATCATCCTAAAGCCCAGCGCGCTCAACACGGTCATACGCTCCGCATCCGACGCGCTGCGCTGCTTATCAAGATGGTCCGAACCGTTGTATTCAATCCCCGTACCGCTCGCAGGCGCATATACGTCGATCTCGAAATACCCAGCCTTAGCGAGATACTTGAACTCGTTGGGAACATCGACCCGATGGTTGAGCTCGATCTTGGCGTATCCCAGCCCTCCCTGGGAACGTTTCGCTGCGACCATGATTGCGGTGGCCGTCTCCATGGGCGAGCGCGCGCCATCGTGCACGCGCTTGAGCACGGCGGCCGCGCGTATAGCCCCCTGGCGAGATCGGTTCTCATTGCAATAAGCAATCAAGTCGGCAACGGTATACCTCTGCCCCATCTCGATATAATCGCCTGTCGACAGATGATTCAAATGGTATCGGGCGCAGATTTCATAGCCATATTCCAGCTGCTCGGGCTCGCTCATCCACGAACCCGCTTGGACAAAGCACATGACCTCATCAACCACCAGAAGGCCCTCTGCCACCTCGATAAGATGGCCCGGAGGTACCGGCGCCCCAAACACGTGGCACCTAAATCCAGCCGGCGTCGAGCGCTCAAAATCGAAGTTGACGAGCGTGTCGATATGATCGAGCTCTTCTCGTGGAATACCAAGCGAAACCAGATAGTCGGTAACGATCCCAACTGCCGTTGAAGCCCTCAGCCCCTTGGCATTGAGCCCCAATTTGGGCAGGCTCGCGGTCGGTTCCGCCTCGTTAGCAAGCGAGTCCTCATCGTATAGGCTGCTTGCTCGCGAGAGCGGCTCGGACGGGCGCGCCACGTTGTGGTACAGCCAAGCAGTCTTATGGGACAGGACGATCGGCAAGTCCATGAGCTCTCCAATGGGTCGGATAACCAACCTTATTCCCCTGCTCACGGATTCGCACACTTCCACGTACAAGAAAGCATTCCACCCGTACGAGCGACAGAAAAACCGTCCCAAAAATCGATGCTTTTCCCGATTTTGGCGAAAAACGTCGGATGTTGTGATGGTTTGAGACGAGGTGAGGAGCACGGAGGGTCAAAGCATCGTGCTCGGAGCGTGACTTTTTTTCGCCCCACTGCCAACACAAACCTTGACTCTACAATCGTTATAGGGTTTTCACTACACTGGTAGCAAAACGAACCCAGCCAGAAAGCCCCGCCCCATGGAACACGACCTCACACGCGGCAATGTCCTTAAGACCATCGCGGTCTTTGCCCTGCCTTATATGCTCTCGTACTTTTTGCAGATGCTCTACGGCATGGCCGACCTGTACATGATGGGGCAGTTTAGCGGCGCTGCCGGCATCACCGCCGTGGGCAATGGCGCGCAGACGCTCTATATCATTACCGTAACGCTCGTGGGCCTGGCCATGGGAACGACGGTCGTCGTCGGCCACGCCGTGGGTTCGCGCCGGTTTGACCGAGCCGAGACCGCCATCGGCAACACCATCACGCTCTTTATGGGTGTCTCGGTGGTGCTGGCCGCTGTCCTGCTCGCACTGTGCCCGCAGATCGTGGCACTCATTGGCACGCCAGCCGAGGCAGTCGAAGGCACTGCCGCCTACCTGCGCATCTGCTTTGTCGGCATTCCCTTTATCGCCGCATACAACATCCTCTCGGCCATCTTTCGCGGGCTGGGCGATTCGCGCTCGCCCATGTACGTGATTGGCGTGGCATGCATCATCAACATCGCGCTCGATTTTCTATTTATCGGGCACATGGGGCTCGGCCCCGTGGGCGCGGCACTCGGCACGGTAACCGCCCAGACGGCCAGCGTTGCCCTCGCGCTCGTGTGGCTCAAGAGCCGCCGCACGAACATCCACGTTAAGCGCAGCGACCTACGTCCTCAGCCCGAGGTGCTCGGCAGCATTCTTAAGATCGGCGTGCCCGTGGCCGTGCAGGACGGCTGCATTCAGGTGGCGTTTATGTTTATCACCGTCATCGCCAACCATCGCGGCCTGGTCGACGCCGCCGCCGTAGGCCTGGTCGAGAAGATGATCAGCTTTTTGTTCATTGTGCCGAGCTCCATGGGCGCCACCGTCAGCGCACTCACGGCGCAAAACGCCGGCGCGGGCAAGGGCGACCGCGCGCGTCAGGTACTCAAGGACGCCATGACGATTTCGGTAGTATACGGCTGCCTGATCACGGTACTGATGTGGCTGGTGGCGCCGGCGTTTATCGGCTTTTTTGCCAAGGACGCTGCAGTAGTCACCGCCGGTACCGGCTATATGCGCAGCTATATTTTCGACGCAATCTTTGCCGGCATCCACATTTGCTTTAGCGGCTTTTTCGCTGCGTACGGCAAGAGCTACATCGGCTTTGCGCACAACGTGCTGGCCGTGGCGCTCATTCGCGTGCCCGGCGCCTGGCTGCTGTCGAACGCCTATTCCGACACGCTGTTCCCCATGGGTATCGCCTCGCCGTGCGGGTCGATTCTGTCGGCGGTCATCTGCGTGATTGCATTTACCGTGCTCAACCGGCGCGGGGCTTTTGACAAGTTGGTGGCATAGCGGGGCAACGCATGCCTAGCGCCTCTCCCCTGTTTTTACCGAAAGGAGCGGTCCTGTGACCGACATGCCAAGCGAACACACCGAGGGCCTACTCCGCATTGGCGAGGTGGCGCGCCTGTTTAACCTGAGCGTGGGCGCGTTGCGCCATTACGAGCAGATGGGCCTACTGGACCCGGCGCACATCGATCCGGCAAGTGGGTACCGCTACTACGGATCGCGGCAGCTCTCCACCCTCAACACCATTAGCCACCTGCGTGTTCTCGACTTGCCGCTCGCGCAAATCCGTGAGTTTGTGACCACGCGCGATGTGGACCTCATGCAGCGGCAGCTGGCCCAGCAGCAGGAGCTCATCGAGCGCAAGCGCTGCGAGCTGGAGCGCGTGTCGCGCAAGATCGATAACCGGCTTGCCCTGCTTCACGATGCCCTGAACACCGAGCTCGATACCATTTGTACAATCGATGCGCCCGAGCTTCGCTGCGCCGTGTTGCGCGAACGCGTCAACCCTACCGATGCCTATGCGCTGGAGTGGCAAATTCGTCAACTGCAGAAGGGCCAGCACGAGACCTTTGTCTTCCTGGGCAACTTGGGCGTTGGGATTAGCGCCGAGCGCCTGGCCGCCGGCGACTTTGACGGCTACGACGAGGTCTTTTTGCTGCTCGATGACACGGACGATTACCTGGGCGATGTCGAAGTACGTCCCGCCGCGCGGTGTCTGACGGTCAGCTTCCGCGGCACGCACGGTCAGGCGGCCCCGCGCTATGAGCGCTTACTCGATTACATGCACGAGCGCGACCTGTCCCCCGCCGGTCCCTCGCGCGAAATCGCCCTCATCGACGACATCATCAGCGACGACCCGGGAGCGTATGTGACGAGGATCGCGATACCGGTCCGCTAATCACTACCATTTATCGAGCAATTCCATCCATTTACCTTAATCCGAATTAGATTGTATTTTGTAGCAAATAAAATGACAGCATATTGCCCCCCATAGGCAGGAGACATTATGCCCAGAGTTCAATCACGTCGCTCGTTTCTTCTCGGCCTAGCCTCGATCATCGGCTTATCCGCGTCACGCCCAACAAGAGTATTCGCTGCCGACTCAAACTCATCCGTCGCTTTTACTTCAGACCTGGCACAAGACTACGCGCTTTCCCTGTTGCCCATCGTCGACGGATCCGCGAACTTAGAGATCGAGCAAATCGTTCCCGTATGCCAACAAATCGGCCTTATCTGTGGCTATGAAATCAGTGTCACAAGGGAAGGAAGCCCTTACGGTTATTTAATACTTGACGCATCATATCCTGGGCTTCTGAAGGAGATAACCCTCGGCGATACCATTCTTCCGATTTCAGCTTCTCTATCAAACGCCATTTCAACTTATTCCGGCCAACAGGCCACAAACCCAACCGTACTAATTTCGTACAACGATATTGAATATGGAACTTTGGTGCCAGGAACTAGAGACTGTGTAACCAACTATAACAATATACGGTCTGTCCCGATTGTCACCAAAAAGGGTATAGCACCTCAAAGCAATAACCCAACTTCATGGGATGCAGTCATTATCAATGAAGATGACTTGATGTTGCATTTCCAAATAGACGATTTAAACGGAATACCGTTCCGAGGAGTCTCGGAATCATTAGTTGAAGCCCGCACTAATAAGTATGCATGCGTCGTTTCTGCCTTGTACGCTGTATCAATGCATTACGGTCTCACCAGTTCAAACGCTAATCAATTTAATCCCGATTATTATAAAGAAATATGGAACGTCACTGGCACAACAACGTATAAGACCAATAATCAGGGCGTCGAGTACGGAAGCACGATCATCCCAGATGGAATTGTTCCGTTTAAAAGTCTTGCCGCTCAAAAGGGTAGAGCACTTAATACTCAATTTTTCGGTTATCAGCCTCAATTCGCTCAGTACAGAGCAACTATCGATCAAGGGAATATCGGCTTGTATCATATGTGGATCAACAGCCGGAACAGTGAAGGATCCATCGAGCTATCAGGTCATACGGTCACGGTAACTGGCTATTTTACTGGGCATAATGGAAGCTCTGGCATCGAACTGCAGTGGCTCGAAGTATTCGACGGATGGAACACTTATCCCCGAGCGATTAACTATGCAACGCCCAATATGGTCAAATTGAACGGAACAGTCTTTTGGTAGACCGGATGGCACCATCAAAATGCTATGGCACCACGGCCTTTGCCCTGGTTACGATATTGGTGATTTTCGCTATGTTTGCATCCGTTTCTTCATGCACAGATAGAGCCCGCTATAGCGGAGGAGATGATTACCTTGTCTTTGGAGCCGGCAGCGTTCATTCTATTGAGGGAACGGAACTCGTAATCCAAACAGACAACAGTCCCCGCTACACCGATGCTGGAAAGCAAACCCGGATTACATTCCCCTCATCTGGCCGAATCAAAGACAAGCTTTCCCGAATCAAAGTTGGGACAAGAGTTTCCTACTCACGCTTTGAGTCGGTAGACGCATCTGGATCATACGAGGGAAACGATATCGAAATTGAACAGGCAAACACTATAAGGAGATGTTGAGGAACTGAGCCTCTGCGCAGTTCCTCAACAAATCATTATGCCTCCGGGACCCTACCCGTCGCCAAAATCTGTTCAAGTACCGCCTCATCCAGCACGGGTACGCCGAGCTGCTCGGCCTTGGTGAGCTTGGAGCCCGCTTTGGGGCCGGCGACCAGATAGCTCGTCTTCTTCGACACGCTGCCCGAAACCTTGGCGCCAAGCACCTTGAGCGCCGCGCCCGCCTCGTCGCGCGTGCGGTTGACGAGCATGCCGGTCAGCACAAACGTCAGGCCCGCGAGCGGCTGGGCGTCGGCGAGCTCGCCTGCCACGCCAGCGTCGGCTGCGGCTTGCGCATGAGCGGCGCCCAAGTCGACCTCGAGCGACAGGCCCGCCTGACGCAGACGTTCCAGCACGGCAAGGTTCTCGGGCACGGCCAGGAACTGCTTGACGCTCGCCGCAATCTTGGGACCGATGCCCTCGCACTCGGCGATGTCCTCTTCGCTCGCCAAGATGAGCTTGTCAATCGACAGGAATCGCTCGGCGATGACCTCGCCCACGCTCTTACCCACATGGCGGATACCCAAAGCAAACAGCACGCGACCGAGCGGCTGGCTCTTGGACTTGTTGAGCTCGGCGATAATCTTTTCGGCCGTCTTGAGGCCCACCGGAATGGGATCGCCCTTCTTAACGCCCTTTTTGCTGTTGGAGCTGGCGTACGCGCGTCCCGTGTCCAGTCCGGCGATGTCGTCAACCGTGAGCTGGTAGAAGTCTGCGACGTCGTGAATCAGGCCGGCGGCGATCATCTTGTCGACGATCTCGTCGCCTAGGCCGTCGACGTCCATGCAGCCGCGGCTCACCCAGTGGAGCAGGCGCTCCTTGAGCTGCGCGGGGCAGTCGATGGAGACGCAGCGGTAGGCTACCTCGCCGTCCTCGTGGACCACGAGGCTACCGCACGCGGGGCAAATCTCGGGCATATGCCAGTCGACCGAATCGGCCGGGCGCTTGTCGAGCACCGGGCCCACGACCTCGGGGATTACGTCGCCCGCCTTGTGCACGATGATAGTGTCGCCCTCGCGCACGTTTTTGCGGCGGATCTCGTCGATGTTGTGCAGCGTGGCGCGCGCGATGGTGGAGCCGGCGACCGTCACCGGATCGAACTCGGCGACCGGCGTGAGCACGCCGGTGCGGCCCACCTGGATGCGAATCTCGCGCAGGACGGTCTGCTTTTCCTCGGGCGGGAACTTAAAGGCAATGGCCCAGCGCGGTGCGCGAGCGGTAAAGCCCAGGTCGAGCTGCTGCTGGAAGCTGTCGACCTTTACGACCACGCCGTCGATGTCGTAGTCCAGGTCACCGCGATGCTCGAGGGCCTGGGCGCAGAACTCGTGGACCTCGGCCGGCGTGGCGCAACGAGCCACGTTGGGGTTGACGCTAAAGCCAGCGCTACGTAACCAATCGAGGAACTCGCGCTGGCTGTGGACGTGCAGCGGATCGGTATCGGCAATGGCATAGATAAAGGTGGCCAGGTCGCGGCGTGCCGTGACCTTGGGATCCTTCTGGCGCAGGGATCCGGCAGCGGCGTTGCGCGGGTTGGCGAAGGGGTCGCGACCCTCGGCATCGGCCTCTTCATTCAGACGAACAAAGCTGCCTTTGGGCATATAGACCTCGCCGCGTACTTCGATGGTACGCTCGCGGTCGGCACCCATGTGGGCGAGCGCCGGCTCGGACAGGTGCATGGGAACATCCTTGATGGTGCGCACGTTGAGCGACACATCCTCGCCCGTGGTGCCGTCACCGCGCGTGGCCGCGCGCACGAAGGTGCCGTTTTGGTAGGTAAGCGCGACGCCCAAGCCGTCGATCTTAAGCTCGCAGGTATAGGTAACACTACCAGCACCGAGGGCATCCTCGGCGCGCTGGAGCCACGCGTCGAGCTCGTCAAGGTCCATGGCATCGTCCATGGAATACATGCGTGCCATATGCGTGACCGGCGTAAACTGCTCGCTCACATAGCCGCCCACGCGCTGGGTATAGCTGTCGGGCGTTACCAGATCGGGGTAGGTCGCCTCGATTTCCTGCAGTTCAACGAGCATTTTGTCAAAGGCGGCGTCCGTGATCTCGGGCGCATCGAGCATGTAATAGCGGTACGCGTGGTAATCGAGCTCGTGGCGCAGCTCGGCCGCGCGCGTTGCCGCCTGGGCACGGGCATCAGTCGGTGCGGTGGCTTCCGCGGTCGCGGGCGTTTCGGTATCGATGTCCACGCCGTCACCAAACAGGCTCGATTGCTCCATAGCGGCACTCCTTCGCTCGATTTCAAACGGATACAAGAGTACCACCGGTCGCAACAAGGCCGAATAGCGGTCTCAAACCGCACCGAATCGGCAACCGTCAGACTGGGGTGGACAGTTAGTTCAGATACGTATAAGGCTAGAACCGGATCAGGCACGAGCACCCCTGTTTCAACTAATTTGGGCTCCTCGAAACCATGTAAACGTCCCGCTCTCCCTCCCAAACACCCATTCGAGCCCCATCCCAATCAAATAATTGCTCAAAACGAATCCCAAGCTGCCCCAGATTTATACGTATCTGAACTAACTGTCCAGGCCATTCCGAACCAAGCCTCTTGCCAGCCACAAGTGATCCGTTTTCCTCCGTCCCCAACGGATCAATAAGAAAAGAGGGGCTGTCCCGCGCTGGCGGAACAGCCCCCTCTGGCTTCGATATGTGCGATACAGCTCGTTAGAAACCCTGGCCGTTGCCCTGACCCTGGCCCTGCTGGCCCAGCAGCTCCTCCAGATACTGGCGCAGCTGCTCGTCGGTAATGCCGCCGTTGCCGGTGTCGGTCGCGCTGTCATCCTGCTGCTGGCTCTGCAGCTCCTCATCGGAGCCCAGCTCGACAGTGACCTTCTTTTCTTCCTTGCCGCGCATGAGTGTGATCTCGACCTTCTCACCCACCTCGTGGCTGCGCAGTGCGATGATCAGGCCATCGGCGCTCGTGATCTCGTCGTCGCCCAGCTTGGTGATGACGTCACCCTCCTGAATGCCGGCCTTGGCGGCAGGACCATCCTCAACGACGCTCGCCACGTACGCGCCGCTATCGGTGCTCAGCTTGTTGGTGCGGGCGTTGAGCGCATTGACGCTCGAAAGCGTAGCGCCCATGTACGGATGCACCGGCGTCTTGCCGTCGATGATCTGGTCGGCAATGTTCTTGGCGTAGTTAACGGGAATAGCAAAACCCACGCCCGAACTGGAGCCCGAGTAGCTCTCGATGAGTGAGTTGATACCCACGAGCTCGCCGTTGTCGTTGACGAGCGCGCCGCCGGAGTTGCCCGGGTTGATGGCGGCATCGGTCTGGATCATGTTGGCATAGATGGTGTTACCGCCGGTAGAGCTCATGGCCGTGGAGCGGTAGAGCGCCGAGACGATACCAGTGGAGACAGACTGCTCGTTGCCAAACGGCGAACCGATCGCCATGACCCACTCGCCCACGTTGAGCTTGGAGGAATCACCGATCTCGATCGGCGTGAGCTTGGAGGCGTCGGCGTCCTTGAGCTTGATGACGGCCAGGTCGCTCGAGGCATCGTTGCCCACGAACTCGGCCTCGTACGTGGTTCCGTCGTCCATGGTAACCACGTACTGGTCATAGCCATCGACCACGTGGTTGTTGGTGAGGATGTGGCCCTCGGTATCGAGCACCACGCCCGAGCCGACGCTGCCCGAGCTATCCGACTCGTCGGCAGACTGCGAAAGCGAGCCATTCTGGCTACCGCTCGAAGTGGCGGTAATGGAAACCACGGAGGGCAGGGCCTTAGCAGAAACGGCCTCGGCCAGCGTGGTGTCCTCGGAGTCAATGGTGATCTTTTGCGTCGACGAACCCGAAGCACCCGCCGTCACGGCATTCTTGCCGCCACCGATATCGAGCGTGCCGCTCATAATGAGCGCAATGACCAGCAGGGCTCCGCAGGCACAGCCGGCAAGCGCCGTAATAAAGATCGGCAGCTTTTTGGTCTTGGTCTTGACCACCGTGTGCTTGTTCACGACCTGCTGGCCACCCAGCGGCTTGCCGGTCTGCGTGTCGTAGGCCTGCGCGTAGGGAATGTTACTGCCGGCAGGCGTCGACTCCACCTGCACACGCGGCTGCTGCTGGGTCTCTCCGGCGTTGCCCGCATCCTGGGGACGCTGGGAATCGTACTCGCTCATGGCTGCGATCCTTTCGTCAAATAACCAAAGGCCCGCCAAACATGTGGCGGGCCATCATTGTTCACGTTGAGTTGTACCCCAATATGCGGGCGCAAGTGTATGAGAACGCAATCTTTTAGGAAGGCTTAAGTTCTGCCGCAGACCCGAAAGGAATCCGTACCTGCGTCAAAACCACCACAAAAGTGCCTGTCCCCTTTGTGGTGGAAATCTAGTCCTTAAACAGATAGCCCACGCCGCGGACGGTGGTGATGTGTGCCGCGATCTGCGGGCCCACCTTGGAGCGGATGCGTCGAATGTGCACGTCGACGGTACGCGTGCCGCCGCAGTACTCAAAGCCCCACACGCGGTGCAGCAGCACTTCGCGGCTGTAGGCACGGTTGGGGTGCGTCGCCAAAAAGCTCAGCAGCGAATACTCCATCAGCGTCAGGTCGATGGGCTCGTTATCGAGCGTCACCTGATAGGTAGCCAGGTTAATCTCGAGGTTATCGATGTTGAGCACATCGTCGGCGGTGACGGTCTCTTCCTCGCCCATCAGGCGCTGCGCGCGAGCCTTAAGCTCGTTGGGCGTCGCCGTGGGGCATACAAAGTCGGCATGCGCGTGGTTGGGCAGACGCAGGGTGCCGAGCGCCTCGTCGTCGACAATCACCAGCATGGGGACACCGCCGCGATCGTCAAGCCACTTGGCAATCTGATCGATGCGGTCGCTGCGGATGCCATCGGAATCGAGGATCAGCAGGTCAAAGTCGTGCGCCGCAGTCGGCGAATCGGGGGTGGCCAGACTCACCTCGACACCCAGGGTGGTCGCCAAGCTGCGGGCAAACTCGTGGAAGCGCGTCGTGCGCGCCATGAACAGGGCACTCTTTTCGGACATATCGGCCTCCAAGGAAATGAGCTCAATCGTACTGGAACAAGCCAACGCGATTAAGAATTCGCCAGGTAGTGTCTGATCTCCCACTCGGTGATCGTAGACTCAAACTTATGCCACTCGTCGCGCTTCTTTTTGAGGAAGAAGCTGTGGATGTGCTCGCCGAGGGCATCCTTCATAAACTGTGAGTCCTCAAACACGTCAAGTGCCTCTTTGAGCGAGCGCGGCAGCGGCGTGTAGCCGGCCTCGAGCATCTGACGGTCGGTAAGCTTGAGCGTCTCGGCCGTGGCCTCGGGCGGGAGCTCCAGCTTGCGCTCGAGGCCGTCCAGACCAGCCGCCAGCGTGACGGCGTTGACCAGATACGGATTGGCCATGGGGTCGGGGCTGCGAAGCTCGATGCGCGTGGACAGCTGCTTGCCGGGCTTGTAGACCGGGATGCGGACCATGCTCGCGCGGTTGCGCAGGCCCCACGTGGCGTACTGCGGCACGGAGTCGCCGCCCGTGGTGATACGCTTGTACGAGTTGACCGTGGGGTTGGTGATGGCGCTGATCTCGCGGGCATGCGCCAGAATGCCGGCCATATAGTGCTTGGCGACGTCGGAGAGGTGGTACTTCTCGTCGTCCTCGCCCCAAAAGACGTTGTTGCCGTCGTGGTCGAATAGCGACTGGCACAGGAACATAGCGCTGCCGTCCTCGCCCGCCAACGGCTTGGGCATAAAGGATGCGTGGCAACCGCTCTCGTAGGCCTGCTGCTTAATGATGAGTTTGGCCGTGGTGATGGCGTCGGACATGCTCAGGGCCTCGGCGTGGCGCAGGCTCATGCCGTGCTGCGAGCGGCCGGCGGCGTGGAAGGTGTACTCCACGGGTACGGACATCTTCTCGAGCGTGAGGACCGTGTTGCGGCGCAGGTCGCGAGCAGCATCGCTCACCGAAAGATCGAAGTAGCCCACGTTGTCGAGCGGCTCGGGGGTGTGCTCGTCGGGGAAGTAGTAATACTCCAGCTCGGCGCCCACGTTGAGCAAGTAGCCAGCTTTCTCGGCCTTGCGGAACATGCGGCGCAGAGCATCGCGCGGGTCGCCGGCAAACGGCTTGCGATCGGGAGTGCACACGTCGCAGAACACGCGGGCGACGCCGTTGTGGCTCGGGCGCCACGGCAAAATCTGGAAGGTCGAGGCGTCGGGAAACGCGAGCATGTCGGCTTCCTCAGGCGTGGCAAAGCCCTCGATGGCCGAGCCGTCAAAGCCAATACCCTCCTCAAAAGCGACTTCGAGGTCCTCGGGGCTAATGGCAAAGTTCTTGAGGCGGCCGAGAATGTCGACAAACCACAGACGCACAAAGCGGATGTCACGCTGTTCTACGGAGCGGAGTACGTAATCGATGTTCTGCTGGTTCATGTCGCTCCCCTTTCTTTCGGGCGGGTTTCGACTGGTCTATATCGCAGATACTATCGCAGAAAAATGTTTCCGCAGGGTTAAAGCGTATCAAGCGCTCAAAAAACGTGCGCGAACAGGCAGTTGCGAACGAGCGGCTAGCGCGAGGTCGATGCGCGGTGTTCGATGTGGCCGGGGATCTCGATGCACTTGGGCGCCAGCTTTGCGGCCTCGCCCACGGTGGTGGTAACAACGTCGATGCGCTCGGAGAGGCGCTCGACCACGCGCTCGGCGATGGTGAGGGTGTCCTGCGCTGCCGTGGTCACGCCACCAAAGAGCACGTGGTTCCAGGGGCAATCGTCAAACGTCGCGATTCTGAGACCCGCCGGCAACGAGGGCCCAAGCTGCGCTAGCGCCTCGGTCAGACGCAGGAAGACCAGACCGTTGACGGCAATGAGGCCGAGTTTTTTGCCCGCATAGTCGCGGATGGCCTCGTCCAAGCGGCCAACGCCTGTGGCACCGCCATCGGCCAAGGTGACAACCTCACCCGCAAGGCCGCGGCGCGAAAGCTCATCGGTAAAGGCCTCGGCGCGCTCTCGACGCACGGGGCTGTCGTCGCTTGCCTCGGTGAGCAGGCAAAGGCGCTCGCTGCCCGCAGCGGCCAGGGCGTCTACCAAGCCGGCGACCAGCTCACGGTTGTTAGATGTCACTAGATCGACACCGCCGTCGGCAACGTCGCGGTCGAGCAGCACAACGGGCAGACGTCCCGCTGCCGCGGCGATCGCCTCGTCATTGCCTCCGCAGGTGTTGACGACCAGGCCGTCCACGCCGGCATCGATAAGTCTGGTGAGCGACTCTGCTTCCTTAGCGGAGTCGTTGCCGCTAATGGCCGTCATAAGCGAGCAGCCGCGCGCGGCGGCACTGGCGGAAAGTCCTTCGAGCATGGCGCTCGAGAATGGGTTGGCGATGTCGGCCAAGATCACGCCGATGAGATTGGTGCGCGAGGAGCGCAGATTGCGTGCGGCGGCACGCGGGCGATAGCCGGTGCGCTCGATGACCTCGGCAATGCGGGCACGGGTCTCCTCGGTCATTTGCCCGGGACGGTTGTTGAGATAGCGCGAGACCGTGGCCGGACTCACGCCCGCCTCGACGGCAATGTCCTTGATTCTCATCTGCGCCATAGCGCACCCCGTTTCCCCATTGTCGGCAGCCTGAGCCATTTTAGGCATTTTTTAAAAATCTCAGTTGCAAAACGCTGTAGGTGAGCAGCATCGTTTTTGCGTCTCGAGCAGATGCGATAATGGGCTAGATAGCCGAGTCTTTAGACAGCTCAAAATAGTCAGGATGCAAGGCGATAACCGGGCCCTGCTCCTCGGGCATCAGGTGCAAGTGCGTCTCTGCCAGATAGCTCGCCGCATCGGTATCGCCCCTCTTAATGGCCTCGAGAATCCGGCGATGCTGCCGACGAATCGGCTCCCAATCCAGGTCCTGCGACACCATACGCAACCAGTTGTATCGCTCAAAATGTGTGTTGACGCTCTTCATCCAATCCCACAACATGTGACGGCCGGCAATCTCAAAACACGTCTCATGGAACAGGTTGTCCAGATCGAAAAAGCGACGCGTTTCGCTATGGTCGAGCGAATCGGACTCGGCAAGAATCTGCTCGAGCCGCTGCTTTTGCTCGGGCGAGGCGGCCGAACAACATTTAATGAGCACGCTTCTCTCAAGTTTCTCGCGCAAGAAGCAGGCGTTCTCGGCGCGCTCCATGCTGATTTTTGAGACATAGGTGCCGCTTTTGGGACGCGTTTCCACCAGCTCCTGCTCACGCAGGCGCACAAAGGACTCGCGAATGGGCGTGCGCCCGATTCCCGTCTCCTTTTCCAGACCAATCGCCGAAAGACGCGTGCCGGGTTTGAGCTCGGCATAGATAATCTTGGAGCGCAATGCGTTGTATGCCTGGTCTTGCAGGCTCTGATTATGCTGGCGTTGTTCCATAAAGCCCTCGGATAAACCCTCGGTTAGTCGAATACCACCATGCAATACTATCGCATCGACACGTCCCAGCTCCCAATCAGTCTTTTTGGGACGGGGCTCTTTTAGCTACCCTGGCCCGCAGATCGGCCCCCTTGCCACAAAAGTGGCCCATCTACTACGTTAACACGGATAGCCTCGGCCATACCGAAAACCGTGAAAACAAAACCGCAGGTAGACAGCTTGTCGATTTTCGAAAAAGCCGACTATGGTTGACCCCTGCGGCTTAAACGTAGTAGATAGGCCCTTTTCGTGGCGCAGCACTACTGCACCCCAAATTGGCACCCCGAGCCCTCGTGAGTTGCCAACAAGCTGTTCGCCCAGCGCTTTATCCGCGCGGCATTCGGAAAATAGCACCACCGTAAGAACCCGCGAACAGCGCTATACGTTGCTATATCTTGCTATACTTTGCTATATCTTTGTATACTTTGCTATATCTTGCTATATCTTGAGCAAAGGTGGCTCACATGCAAACAAACCCTTTTAAGCCCACAGCAGGTAAAACACCTCCCACGATTATCGGCCGCGAAGATGTGCTCGAAGAATTCAATGAGGGCCTCGTCAACGGGCCTGGTGCCCCGGGGCGCCTAATGCGCATAGCCGGCGTCCGTGGAACGGGCAAGACGGTCCTCCTTGACGAGTGCTCACGTTTGGCGCAAAGCCGTGGCTGGACGGTCATAAAAGAGGTCGCAACCGAGGGACTTTGCCAACGCATTCTCGAACAGCTGCAGCCCAAATTCCAGGCCAAACACGCCAGATTTGAGCCCACCGTAGCTGGCATATCCATCGGCAGCATAGACATTGAGCGAATCGGTCCATCGCTACGCGACGCCATGAGACAGACAATATCCAAGAATGAAAATGGCCTGCTCATCACTCTCGACGAGGTTCAAGACGCCGAGCTCGATGAGGTCCGAACGCTCTCCATTGCGATTCAGCAGGTTATCGGCGAAGACCTTGATATCGCCTTTGTTTTTGCGGGGCTGCCTTCGATGATTGAAAGCATCATCAACGGAAAGACACTTACGTTTTTGCGCCGTGCCCTCCCCTTTGACCTGAAGGCTGTGGCAGTAACCGAAGTGTCGTACTCCCTCGAGGAAACCATTGAAGCGTCTGGCATGGAGTTGCAGCCAGGTATTGCCGGCCAACTTGCCGAGGCAACGCAAGGCTATCCTTTCATGATCCAACTCGTTGGATACTACGCATGGCAGTTGGCAAGACGCGCACATACAGCGATTATTGGAGAAGAAGAAGCCGAGCGCGGCATTGCAACGGCACGCGAACGCTTCTGCGCCATGGTGATTGAGCCCGCGCTGCAGCGCATTCCGCCCACGTGCATCGCTTATCTGCTGAGCATGGCGTCTTTGGGGCAGACGAGCTCGACCAGCATGGTTGCCGACGCCCTAAACAAAACGCCTCAACAGGTGAGCTCCGTCCGCAGCCGCCTGTTAAGAGAATCGATTATCGAGGCTCCTTCGTACGGCAAGGTCTCATTTGCCATCCCCTACATGCGCGACTACCTCTGCGAACACAAAGCCGAACTGGAAGTTGAACTGTAGAAACGGCAACTGTCCTGCAAGACGAAAACCGTTTTCATACGGATTTAAAGCAGACGTAAACGGTTTTCGCCTTGATTTGCGTACGGAATTAAGACGTAAATTGCGCTTTCGTACGCTTATTACCAGACGCAAATTGTTTTCGTCCGGCCATGCGTCCCCAATCTAGACGAAAAGAGCCCCGAGCTCGGGGCTCGATGTAAGTTCTAGGGTGTCAGAAGTTACATCAGCCGCTTACGACCGCTCTGTCTATCTCTCCGAGCGGAACGGGCGCCGATGCCCTGATCTCTGCCATGTCGAGGTGCGAGATCAAATCCTTGGCGCGCTCGCCGGAGTGGTATGCCTTGTTCGGCGCCACCTTCCTGTAGAGCTTCTTGAGCTTCGTCTTCCCCTTGTTGCCCGGCGGCATCTCCGTCTCAGGTGGCAGCCCTAGGAAGGACAGGACGCCGGGCAGGTCGCACAGCATCACGTCCTCGATGTCGGCCTTGGCCGCCAGGTCGACGACTCTCTGCGCTGTCGGCGAGATGTTCGGGGTGCTGCTACCGCCCGCTGGTTCGGAAGCTGGCGGGCAGTAGCGGCAGTAGCGGTGTGGCTCGATAGGCCCGAATATCCGTAAGGAAGGTGCTCGCTCTCATATGTGCTGATATGCCTCGCCTCGCGAACCTTGGGATGCTTCCTGAGGTAATCCCTCAATTCGAGCCACTCTTTATGCTCATAACGCTTCGAAATCGTTTCCCCGTCGACAGTTTCCTTCACATAATGGTATGTTCGAACGCCTTCGAACTTGCCGAACCCGTTCTCGACGCTGAAGTTTCTGAACCAGCGCGAAAACCCATTCAGGTCCATGAAGTTGACTTGGGGATGCCTGTCTTTCGTTCGTTCGAATGAGTGGACGAGCGGAGTGCCTTTGACTTGTTCCAGGCCGAAGGCTTCCATTTCGCGGGCCTGCTCCTTTTCCAGAATTCGAGATACGACGTCAGCGTCTCGCTTATCGAGATCCTCCGCACGCTTTTCTTGCTTTTGGGCGAGCGAACGCTTCGATCGGCCGCGAACTGCTGCTCAATGAGGATGCTTCTGTTCTCGACGGAGACATCGGACCACGTCATCCCGAGGGCTTCTGCCCTTCTCATGTCGGTGTCGAGCATGAGCATCACGCATGTGATGTGCGCGTCCGGTTCTCGATTGAGTAGGATGTCGAGTAGGCGAGCGGCGTGATGGTTCCTTCGCGGTTGTCGTGGAACTTTTTTGCGTACGAGCCGACGGTGTCCCTCGATTTTTGGACGTAGGTGCCGCTGTTGAGTTCTGCCTTGTAGGCTTCGAGTGCGGCGTCGACCTCTCGGCTTTTGGTGGTATGTATGGTCTGCCACGGCGAATAGCGGTATTTGCCCGTGACCGGATCCTTGCCGAGGCTGTGACGGTAGCGCCACGTGTATTTGTCGCGGCGTTGCTTCGTTCCTTTGCCTATGACGAGAGGTCGGTCGTTCATCGTGTTCCTTGCCTGAAGTGCCTGAGAATCGCGCTCGGTTGCGCGGAATGGCGCAAAGGGCTGGGGCGGGTGGGCATTACCCTTGGTGGTGGGCCCTGCGTGGGGTCACACCCCAAGGGTAATGCTCCGCCTGACCGCTTTCAAGCTCGTTGTGGGTCGAATTTGGGTCGAATTATTCCGCGTACTTTTCTTTCGTAAATCTATGAAAACATCAAATGACCTGGAGTTATATTGACTTCAATTTGGGTCGAAATGTCTGAATGAAACAACGTCGTAGCGACCTCATAACCCGAAGGTCGTAGGTTCAAATCCTGCCCCCGCGACCAAAACCGCAGTTAGGACGGCGTTTTTACGCCGTCCTATTTTTGTTTACCTGTCGAAAATACTGTCGAAAACCTGCCAAGTGACCCTTGAATCAGTAGTTTTTTGTAAGCGTTGCGGAACGGGCGTCGTAACGCCGCCCGACGGATAGCCCCCTCGAATCGTTAAACCGAACAACGGGGGATGCTATGTCTGAGAGCAAATGGACTTTCACAGAACAAGTGGCGGTCAGTTTCCTTGAGAGCCGCGGCGCCGACGTGTGCCCGCTGCCCTACGTGCCCGACGTCGTGCCGGGCGTCCGCCACGCCATCCTCGCCCGCGAGGGGGCGGCCGGCTCCGCGCCGTGCCTGACCGTTACGCTGGCGGTTGGAGAGCCGGGGGACGGGGAGGTTGACCGTGCGGTCACGCTGGCCGAGGACGTCGCGCGCGAGGTCGAGGCCCGGTTCGAACTCTCGTTCGAGCCCGTCCGCGCCGACGTCGCGGTCATCGAGGTCGTCGACGACGACCTGCTCGGGCTCGCCTACCACCGAGGCGTCTGGCTCAACGGGCCGGCTCGCCGGGCGCTCGAGGAGTCCGAGGCGGTGTGCCTATGATGGACGATGAGGTGTTCGAGGTGGTGATCGAGGCGCGGAGCGTCGACGGCGAGCGCCGCTGGGCGCGCACGGGGACCGCCCCGCTCGGGAGCCTCGAGCTGCTGCGCGCCGCCGCGACCGCGGGCGCCATCGCATATTCGGACTGGTCTGAGGCGCTGATGGCATCGAGGGTGCTGCTGAGGCGCCCGGGGGGTCGACCGAGGCGGCCGTCCTATATAGGGCCGGGGATGCCATGGCCTATTTGAAAGGTTCGGTAAAGCGTTAGAAGTCGATGAGGTCTGCGACCTTGACGCCCAGGGCGTCGGCGACCCTGCAGAGGAAGTCGACGCTCGCGTTGACGCGGCCCGACTCGACCTCCCAGAGATACGACTGGTTCGTGCCCGCTATGGGCGCGAAGGAGCGCTGGCTGTGGCCGGCGGCGACCCGCTCCATGCGGATCCGCTGGCCCAGCAGCTTGCGTCGTCTGTCGTTCATGTTCTCCATGCAATTAGGCTACGGGCTCGCACTCTTAGACCGACTCGCCACAGCACGTCAACGCCAACCCGATTCCCAACTGCGGTTTTTATTTCAATCACTTTGTAAATTACCGGCCCAGCGACTTGATATAGAAGGTCACACTGTCTACCATTCGAAATGTGACTGTCTCAAGCAAGTCAAATTGTAAATACCCAGTTCAGGGATGGGTTTTGGGAAGGTGAAGATGAGCAGGAACTACAAGCCGCGCCACATGAAGCAGAAGGAAGTGACCCCCATGTTCAACCACAAGGGAGCGCCCAAGGCCGCCCTCACCGCGGCACTCACGGTCGCCATCGCGGCGCCCTCCGCGCTGGCACCCGCCACGGCGCTCGCGCAGGGCGCCCAGGCCGAGGATGCCCGCCGTGACGCCATGCAGCAGCTCGCCGACGTCCAGGTCCGCTGGTCCGAGGCCACGCAGAAGCTGATCCACGCCGCCGAGGAGGCGGAGAAGAAGAACAAGGTCATGACGGCCGAGGAGGCAGCCTCCGAGCTCGCCAAGGTCGAGGGCATGCGCGACGGCGCCGCCGACGCGGCCGCTGCCGCCGGCAACGCCCACGACAAGGCCGGCTTCGAGCACGCCCGCGCCAACACCGCCTACGCCGAGGCCGCCCGCGCCAAACTCGCCGAGCAGAAGAAGCAGGCCGAGGCGCTCGTCGCCAACCTGCAGTCCGCCCAGGCCGAGGCCGCCAAGACCAAGCAGGCCGTCGAGGCCGCCCAGGCCGAGCTCGACGGCATGACCGACGAGCACGCGAAGGCCACCAAGGCGGCCCAGGACGCCGCCAAGGCATCCGCCGAGGCCGATGTGGCGCTCGAGAAGGCGACTGCCGAGCTCGAGAAGTTCCTCGCCGACTCCGGAATCGACGAGGCTGACGCCGAGTACAAGGCCGCCAAGACCGCCTACGACGAGGCCGTGGCCGCCAAGCAGGCCGCCGACGCGGCCCATGAGGCCGCATCCGCGTCGGCCGCTGCCAAGAAGGGCGAGCTCGACGCGGCCAAGGCCGCGCTCGACGAGGCCAAGGCCGGCCTTCCCGCCCTCGAGGGCGCCGCTGCCACCGCGGCCACCGAGCTGCAGGCCGCTAAGGACGCCTACGCCGCCACCGTCGAGAAGATCGCCGCCGAGGCGCTCAAGGTCCCTAAGGCCGCGCTCGACAAGGCCCAGGCCGACTACGACGCCGTGAAGGACTCAGGCGACGAGGCCGCCATCGCCGATGCGAAGGCCAAGCTCGATGCGGCTCAGGCCGCCTACGACGAGGCCGTTGCCACCGCCGGCTCCAAGGCCCAGGCCGAGGCCGACGCGGCCATCGCGGCCAAGCAGGCCGCGCTCGATGCCGCCACCGCCAAGCTCGACGAGGCCAAGGCGCGCATTGAGGCCCTGCCTGCCGAGATCACCTCCCTTGAGGAGCAGCTCGCGTCCGAGGACGCCAAGCTCGCCGAGGCGAGCAAGGCTGCCGACACCGCCACGCAGGCATTTGACGCCGCCAACGCCAAGGTCGAGGCTGCGAGCAAGGCCTACGACGAGGCCGTGAAGGGCCATGAGGCCTGGGTCACCGAGCACGAGAAGCTCGTGGCCGCGGCCGAGGCCGCCAAGGCCAAGGCCGACGAGGCCAAAGCTACCTTCGACGAGGCCACCAAGACCGTGACCGAGCTTGAGCGCCAGAAGGCCGAGAAGCAGAAGAAGATCGACGAGCTGCGTCAGCAGATGGCCGACCAGACTCAGGGCGCCATCAAGAACGCCAGCGACTTCTTCAAGTTCATCAAGAGCCAGGGCGCTGTCGATGACGGTGGCATCACGCCTGACTACGTCAGCAAGGTGTTTCCTGGTGGCGCTGCAAACGACGTCGTTACCGGTGCCTATAAGGACATGTTCCTCGACAAGAATCCTAATAATGTGCTTTCGAGCTATACGAATCTGAACGACCCCAACGACGCGTCCGCCGTCGGCAACATGCTGAAGGCCCTCGACCTCATCGCCGAGTGCAACGCTCTGCGCAAGGCCGAAGGTCTGCCCGAGCTCTACGTCTCCGACTACGCCATGGCCGTCGCCATCGTGAACACGAACTGGTCCGCGGCCAACCTCAAGAAGACCGGCAAGCTCGAGCATGTCGCCTACCACGGCGGCAACCGCGGCTGGGCCGAGAACATCAACGCCGGCTACACCGACGCGCACACCGCCTACGAGGGTTGGTACTGGAACGAGAAGGCCAACGCCCTCGGCCACGCCGTGACCGACCCCGCCACGGGCAAGGTCTACCAGCCCGGCGGCTCCGGCGGCCAGACCGGTCACTACGAGAACATCGTCGATGACTCCTACGTCGTCACCGGCGCCGCGTGGAACGCGACCGGCTTCAACGGCCGTCCCGTCATGGGCCAGGAGTTCCGCGATGAGAACGGCTTCACGCAGTGGCTGTGGGGCCAGTCTTCGAACATCACCATCCGCGAGAACATCTACACGGTCGACGCCTACCGCGCCCGTCTGCTGAACGCCATGGGCGGCGCTGGCAACGCCCAGCTCCAGGCCCAGATCGATCAGCTCCTGAAGGAGATCGAGGGCATCGACGGCCAGATCGGCGCCGCCGACCTCGCCGGCAAGCAGGGCGCCTACGAGGCCGCATCGGCCGAGCAGGCCACGGCCGAGCATGCCGTCACCGACCACACGGCTACCGAGCCCGGCTTGGCCGATGCGGCCGCCAAGCTCGACGCCGCCAAGGCCGAGGCCAAGCGCGCCGAGGAGGCCAAGCGTGCCGCCGAGGCGAACCTCAATACCGTCACGGGCGAGGTCACGGCCAAGAAGGCCGAGATCAACGCGCAGCTCGCCGCCAAGCGCGAGCAGCTGAAGGCCGCCCAGGACAAGCTGCCCGGACTCGAGGCAGCCAAGAACCAGGCCGCATCCGAGCTTGAGGCCATCCGCGGCCAGTACGCCGACATCGTCGACGCCGCAGGCAAGCTCGACGCCGCCAAGGCCAACCTCGACGCCGCGGGCGCGGCGCTGGCCCAGCAGCAGGCCGCCGTTAAGACGGCTGAGGGCGAGGTCGCCAAGTTCGAGGCCGAGCTCAAGGCCGCCGAGGCCGACGTAGCCGCCAAGGCCCACTCAGCCGCCACCGCCGGCACCACGCTCGCGGACAAGCAGGCCGCCATGGACGAGGCCAAGGCCGCACTCGACGGTCTCAAGGCCAAGCTGGGCGAGTTCCAGGCCAAGGTCGATACGGCCAAGGCCGACGCGACCGCGAAGGCCGCGGCCAAGACCGCAGCCGACAAGCTCGTCGCAGAGCTCGCCGCCAAGATGGAGGCGGGCAAGGCAACCCTGGCCGACGCCCAGCTCGCGGCCGATAACGCCGCCGAGCTCGAGGCCGCCTGGGGCAAGTTCCTGCACGCCTACGACCCGACTGACATGGTCGTGAACGGCTCCATCGGCGTTGACGCCATGCCGAGCACCGACGCGTCCGTCCGCGAGGCCATCCACGCCGCCGTCGAGGAGGCCCACGCCAAGTACGAGGCGGCCAAGACCGCCGAGGCCGACGCCAAGGCGGCGCTGGACGCCGCTGCGGCCAAGCTCGAGACCACCCGCGCGAACGCCGAGGCCACCAAGGCCGAGCTGGCTGACGCCGAGGCCGAGTACGCCCAGGCGAAGGCCGCCTACGACAAGGTCGTGGCGTTCCTGGCCGAGCTGGAGCCCGAGGTCAAGCCTGAGACTAAGCCCGAGCAGGCTCCGGTGCAGCAGCAGGTCGCTGCCAAGCCGAACAAGGTCGAGGGCGCGATCCCGCAGACCGGCGACGCGTCCGGCGCCGCCATCGCGGCGACCGCAGCCGCGGGCCTGAGCATGGTCGGCGTTGCCGAGATCCTGCGCCGCCGCCGCGAGGCCCAGAACCGAGCGTAAGCAAGGCTGATCGATTCCGTCCAGAGTGAACTAGGGGGAGCCCCGCGAGGGGCCCCTCTTTTTTTCAAAGGGCTCTCTCGATTCTGCTTCACGTTCCCAGTAAAGAGGCTATCAAGGCGATGCCTGATACCCAAAGCACGAGGTAAACCGCCATTCACTCAAGATCAATAAGCTTAGGTGGAGGTATGGGTATGCTGTTGATAAATCGAAGCATGGAGGGAGACCGCAATGAATTGCTCTTTAGGTCGCGAGGTCGAGTACGAAGTCGACGAGTGGTATGGATTCAAGAACCGGGTCGAGCTGGAGGTGCTTGGAAAACTCGATGAGGAGGATGCGTTGACGACGGCCCTCGTTTCCCTCCTTGTCGATTCGGTCCCCGACCGCATGGGCTCATATCGAGATTCTTGGGATGCGAGGAGGGAGTCGGAAGACATGGTTTTGCCTCCTTGGGATTCCGTCGGTACCGTTGCTAAATATTGCTATATCGCAGCGGACATTGTGTCTCGCGTGCAAGCGATTTGTTCACGCATTGACGATGTGATTGACGATCAAGGGGTCGCTCCGACTCCGGCGGACGCAATCGCCTGGTCAACTGAATAGCCCACGACATTATCGGCAGAACGAAACAATGCCCGCCCCCAAACGCTTATTTGCCAGGGCGGGCATTTCGCTGTCAAATATCGAAGTCCGGAGGCTCCCCGATTGTTGGAGAGGATGCCGCGAGGGGGCTGACACATGATTCTTCATTTGGTAGACGCGCATGCGCGGAGTATACAGCCGGCTCCTCGTCGAGCTGTTCGAGGATGAACTCATCTCCTCCGATCCAATCGTCGATGACGGGATCAACAATCCTGTTCAAAATGCTCGCGAGTTCGTTCGCGTTCCGCGCTTGATTGCGCCAACTTTCCGCTTCGATGTTTTCTACCTGTGCGCGGCGTGCGCTTACGTTCGCATAAGACCATAAATCAGCAACGAATGCGTGCTGGAGGTCGGGCGCCTTGCCGTAGAGATTGACGACGTCGGCGTCTGCCCATTCCTTCATTGTTTCACCGCCGGAGTGCTCGCGAACGTGGCGCGCGATTACTCCCGACGCGTCGGAAACGGCGTGCCAGAGACCGCGCTGGCGGGGCCTATCACTTGCGGCCTTTTCTGCGACGGACGCGAGGCTTTCGAGTTTCGCAGCGAACCGGTCGATGGCATCGCCGATGAAGCGCTTGATGAGGCGATCGGCTCGCTCGAAGGCCTGTTCGGCGCGCTGCTCGCGTTCCGTTGCGCGCCGCTCGCGCTCGTCCACGTCAGCGACCCGCTGCACCACGATTTGCTCGCGGTGCGCGATCGATGTCTCCATCGCGGCAACCGTCTTCTCACGCGCTGTAAGCGCGTCGTCTCGCGCCTTGAGGTCGCCGACCTCACGACGCTTCGCGTCGAGCTCGCGCTCGATGGCGCGAAGCCCCGGGGCGCGGCTCGGCAGGCCCGTGTCGAGGTCGATCTCTTCTTGCAGCGATCCATTAAGCGCGACATAGCGCTCGACGTACGAGTCGCCGAGCATGTCGTTAATCTGGCGCTCGACGGCGGCGTGCTTTGCGCGTGCATCGGCGCGCATCTTGCGTGCCTCGGCGCGCATCGTTTCCGCATCGTTCGTGAGCGCATCTGAGCGCTCGATGGCAGCGTTGATTTCGCGCTCGGCAACCTCGACGCGTTGCGCGATCTCGCGTGCCGCAGACGCGGCCTTGAGCTCCTCGACGGTTTTATTTCCGCCCCCATCGACGCGCTGGTAGGTTCCGAGTTCGTGGCTGTTCCACTTGAGACCGAACTCGCGCTCGGTGCGCTTATGTATGGCCGCATTAAGAGCGCTCATGCGCGCGCGCGACGCGAACTCAGAGCCACTCAACTTGCGCGTCACCTTAGCTGCATCGGCGCGTTTCTGTTTCTTGTACTTGCGACGTCCATTCTTCATGCGCGCGCATTTCGGGCCCGTGATAGGGTCGCCGTGCTCATCCCGCGCAGCGCGGTCGATGTCGTCCGTCTCCGCGTTACATTTGTCGATAAAGACGCGTTCGGCTTCGTTTTCGTCGAGCGTTTCAGAACCGTCTGGCCGCAAGTAAACAAGCTGTCGCGCGACCTGTTTCACGTCGCAGACGGGAACCACCGCCGCGTGCGCGTGGAACTTCGATTTGACTTGCTTTCCAGTCGCGGCGTCGATGTAATCGTGAACTTCGTCCACGTCCACCGAAAAGCTGATCACGTTCTCTTCGCCGACGTTCTTTACGAGCTCGTCCGCAGCGGCTTCGAACCATTTTCTAAGGCGTCCGTCCGCGAGCGCGGCCTCGTCATTCAGTGCATCTGGCGCATAAATAACGATACTCTGCATCGCCGTCGGCGCATTCTTGCCGAGCGTCTTAAGCTCCGAGTCCGGCGGGTAACCGAACTCGTTCAAACGTGCGTCGAGACGCGCTTTCTTTTGCTCGTATGAGAGGCCCGCCGTAGGGCCGACCTCAAAGTTCAGGTGTGTTCGAGACTTGTCGATTTCGCGGTTGGCATGTTCGACTTGCGGGTCCGCGCGGCGCTCGTTGTCGTTGTGCCGAAGTCGCGCGTACGCTTGCGCGCGACCCTTGGACTTACCGCCGTGCCAATTTGCATTTGCCATACTTCATCACTCCCGTGCAGGTCGTGTTTTGTCAACGGCGATACCCCGCGCAGCGGGGTGTAGCCGTTGCACCTA
>SAMEA3387441__coassemble_1920_pt1 | contig 12435 bp, 7 predicted proteins | sample SAMEA3387441__metabat2_low_PE_001 | metagenome-assembled genome bin SAMEA3387441 (sample SAMEA3387441) | Felis catus | biome: Faeces | place: United Kingdom | collected 2012
GACGAAGATGGCTGGATTCGCCTGCTCCACGCGGACGAACTTGACGGTCACGGCCTCAAAGCCCGCCTTGTGTAGAACATCAGCGTAGACGCGCGCCTGCAGGGCGTGCTTCTCGAGCAGCTGGTCCGGCGTCTCATCCGGCGTGCCACCTGTCTTGTAATCGATGACCAGTGCGCGCGACGGATCGGTCGGGTCGGTGGCCAGTGCATCGATGGCGCCCTCGGCATAGGCGCCGTAGCGGGCGATGTCCTCGTCCTCGCAGCCCAGCGAGAAGAACGGCACTTCGGCACGAACGCACGGCCACGCGAACAGCTCGGCACGAACCGACGACTTGAGCCAGCGCTCCAGAGCAACGTCAAAGCGTTCGCGCTGCTCCGGCGTCAGGCGCCACAGGCGCGCCAGCGCATCGGCACGCGCGGCGGGCAGCGCATCGGCACCCATCTCGATGAGCCACTGGCAGGCAGCATGGAAGGCCGAGCCCAGCGCCATGGGATTGCCGACGGACTCAACGGCAGCCACGTCCGCATCCGTCGTCTCCGAGCCATCCGACTCCGCATCATCGCCAGCCTCGTCCATGGGCACGTGCGCCTCGGCAGCACGGTCCTCGGACTCGGCATGGAGCGCCGCGGCGATTGACGAGTAGCTGTACGAATCGCGCGCCGGATACGGGCAGATGCCCATGCGCACGCCCACCGCCTGGGGATACACGAGCTCAAACGCATCGGGCTCAGGGTCGGCAGGACCGGGGACGATTGTACTGGCCGAATCGTCGGCAGCATCTGTATCGGTATCGCCGCGGACAAGCCTGCCCTCGGCATCCAATGAAGCGTTGGCCTCAAACGCGTGCTCGCCAAAAGTAAAGTTCGCGAGCGAAATGAGCTCGTAGTCGCCCGGCTGGGAGTTGTCGAACACCAGGCGATCGGCATCAAGCTGCGGCATGTCCAGGCCGTCCGTTGGCAGAACACGACGCAGCACGTCATAGGTCAGATCGGTCTCGACGTCAAAGGTCGGCGCACACAGCTTGCCACGGCTCACGCCGGCATCCATCGCCAAGATCACCAGCTCGCGCGCACGCGTCATGGCAACATAGAGCAAGCGGGCCCGCTCCTCGAGCGAGAGCTGCAGGTCGTCGTTGCGCAGGCGAGCAAATGCCTCGGCGGGAGAACCCGTCGCACAAACGTCCTCCATGAGCTCCGGCGGCAGCCACAGCGACGTGCCCTTGCCCTTAAACGCATGCTCAAACTGCTTTTTGACGTCGTCGCCCTTCACAAAGGTTCCGTCGGCGAGCTTAACGCCGTCGAAGCGTGCCGGCAGCGCCACGACCTGCGCTCCGCCCTCGACACGACCCATCTGAGCCGCACCCGAGGACTTACGCACGCCAAAGCACTCGGCGACCGCCACAACCGGATATTCCAGGCCCTTGGATGCGTGCACCGTCATGATACGCACCGCGCCGTCGCCCTCCTCGTTGAGGGCACCCGGGGCTTCCTTGCCCGCCAAGAAGCGGTCGAAGGCCAGCGCGATGGAACGCGGCGAGTTGCCGAACTCGGCCTCCGCCTCGGCCACAGCATCGAGTGCCTTGAGCACGTTGGCGGCAATGGCCTTGCCCTCGGGACCACGCTGTGCCAGACGCACAAACCAGCCCGAGGCGTTGACCACGTCGCGCGCGATCGCCGCGAATGAATCGCGGCCCACGCGACGAAGCGCATACCGCAGCACCTCACGGGCGCGCGTCACGAGCGGCAAGTCTTGCAAACCCGGCACGTCGAAATCACTCATGATGCCCACGTCGATATTCCGGCGCGAGGTCTCCCCCGTCTCGCCATCGAGCTTGGTCGCCAGCGCCAGGAACTCCTGGGCGCCGAGCGCAAACATCGGCGAGGCGAGCAGCGGCATAAGGCCCTGCGCCGTATCGGCCGGATTGGCGAGCGCACAAACCAGGGCGCGCACCGTCTGCACCTCGGCGGCCTGGGCAAAGACCGAGCCGCCCGCGATGACGCAGTCGAGCCCCTGGTCGCGGAAGGCCTGGGCGTAGACGTCGGCGTTGGTCATGCGGCCCAGTAGCAGCACCATGTCGCCCTGGGGCTGGCCAGCATCGGCAAGCGCGCGGAAGCGCTCGGCGATCGCACGGGCCTTGGCCTGTGTGCGCTCCTGCATACTGCCGCCGGCAACAAAGAGGGCCTGGCGACGCGAGGCGTCTGCCACCAGCGTGTCCTTGCGGCCGTCGCTCGCCTCAAGATCCAAAAAGCCCTGCATCAGGCCGCCGTCATCGCCGTCGAAGACGCGTGCCACGTAACGCAGCACCTCGTCATGGCTGCGGAAGTTGCGCACGAGCTTGACGAGCTCGCCAGCAGGGGCGTCGGCCACGGCAGTCGCCTCGGGCGCGGCAGACGAGCCCACCTTGCGCTCCTGGCGACGGAACACCTCGACCTCGGCGCCGCGGAAGCGATAGATGGACTGTTGCGCATCGCCCACGGTGCACAGCGTGCGCTCCCCCGCACCCGTCAGGCAACGAATCAGATCGACCTGCATCTGGTCGGTATCCTGGAACTCATCGATCATGACCATCTTAAAGCGGCCCTCGTACGCAGCACGGATGGCAGGGTAATCGCGCAGGGCCTCGTAGGCCATACGCAGCAGGTCGTTATTATCGAGGGCGGACTGGGCAACCTTCAGCGCGCGATACTCGGCCTCCACGGAACGGGCCAGGCCCACCAGCGCATCGAGCGCTGGGGCACCGCAGGCAAGCACGATATTGATAAACGCATCGGCGGCTTCGGCCTTGAGCAGCTCGACCTGCTCTTTAGGGAATGCCTTGCTCGCGCGCGGCATGGTGCATGACATCATGAGTCGCGCCGCATCGACTATGGTCTTGTCGCTCGCCTCGAACGCGTCGATGGCATCGAGCGCCGCCTGCGCCTTCTCGGTCGAGGCCTTGCTTGCGCCCAGCGCCGCGCGATAGGCATCGGCGAGTCCCGAGGTATCGGCCTGGCCGCGCGCCACGCGCACGTCGTCCATACCGCCCGGCAACTGGCTCGACAGCTCCAGCAGGTCGCGCACCAGGCCCTTGATGGTCGTACCGCCGCCAAAGGAACCGCCCTCCCCCGCCATGGGATACCAAGCATAGAGGGCCTTGAGCGATGCCGCGAGCTCGGGGGCGGCATCGGGTGCCGTCGCGCGGGCCAGCACATGCTCAACAGCCTGGTCCATAAGCTCGTCGGTATCGGTGAGCACCGTGAACTCGGGGTCGATGCCCAGCTCCAGCGCATGCGCGCGCAGGATACGCGAGCACATGCCGTGAATGGTCGAGATCCACGCGTCGTCGACGGTCAGTGCTTCCTCGTCCATGCCCTCGTCGATAAGCGCACGGCGCACGCGGTCACGGATCTCGGCCGCGGCATCTTTGGTAAAGGTAATGGCGAGCACCTGGTCAAGATGTTCAACGAACGGACCTGATTCGGGCGAGAGCGCGTAGACGATGCGGTGCGCGAGGGTAAAGGTCTTGCCCGAACCGGCGCCCGCCGAGACAAACAGCGGACGGTCGAGCGTTTTGACAATCTGCAGCTGTTGCGGCATCAAAGTCGAAAGATCCATGGTCTACACGTCCCTCCTTACAAACGTTCCTTCGTGGTTATACGAGCAGCGCGCATGCGCGGCCTGAGCCGACGTCGGGTCGACGGCGGCAACGTTGCCTGCCTCGAGCTCGCGCAGGCGCTCGGCGATGCCGGCCTCAACGCGATCGAGCAGGGCGTCGAAGTCCATGCTGCCACCCTCGCCGGGGAAACCTTTCTTAAGGCCCGGGATGCGACCGTCGCCGCGCTCTTCCTCGAGCAGCTCGGCGCTCGCGGCACCGCGCAACGCCGGCTTGCCGCCCTTGGTCGAAAAGTAGAGCGCCGCGCGGGTGTCCAAATCCAGCGCCCGGCGCATGGCCTGGGCGTAGATGAGCGTTTGGGTATGTGGTGGCAACCAGCGCGGATCGTCGATGGGCACCGTGCCCGATTCCTCGTCGCGCACCGTGGGGTCGGCGAGCTTAAACTCCTCAACGCCCGTGCGATGCTTGTAGTCGATCACCACGGCACGATTCTCGGCGTCCACGTCCACGCGGTCGATGCGCCCGCCAAGCGGCCAACCGGCATACTCGACCTTGAGCTCGTTGAAGGCGAACTCCAGGTAGCGCGGGGCAAAGGGGGCAAGTGCCTCGGACTCGTAGGCAAGCACACCCTCCAGCTGCGGCAAGATCTCGGCCACCTGGCGTTCCTCCACCGCAGAGAGCGGCACCAGCGGGCCCTCCGTGCCGCGCTTGCCGGCGTGCTCGGCCAACGTCTCGTCAAAGACCTCGTGCAGCAGCTCCTGTGCACGCGGCAGATTCTCGGGCGTCACGCGCTCCATGCCCTCTTGGGGCAGACGGGCATGCAGATGCTCCAGCACGTCGTGGACAAAGTTGCCCTTTTCCATGTTGCCAAAGCCCGCGTCGATCGACTGGGGCTTGACGCGATACGACACGAACCAGCATAGCGGGCAGGTCGAATAGGCCTCGATCTGCGAGGCGGACGTCAGACGCGGCACGAGCGGCGCGTCCTCACCCTCGCCATCGCGACGGCGCAGGACCAAATACGGCACGGCCTCGGCACTCAGATGCTGAGGGGCTTCACAGGTCACGTGCTCGCGCTTGAGGCCTTCACCTGCCGCGGGATCAAAGTCGGCGATGATATTGCCCTCGCCCACGCACGTGGGCTTGGCAGCGCCAGCGGCCTCGGCATGTGCCCGCAGCTCGGTCCATACGGCTGCCGGGTAGCACTCGCGCGCCTGGCGATCGTGCGTCACGCGGGCGAGCGCAACCGGGCCGCTCGTCGCCTGCATTGCACGGCCAAAGCGCACGCGCAGCAGGGCGGCGGGCTCCAAAGACACGCCGTCGCGGCGCAGCTCGGCCGTCAACGTGGCAAGCGGGCCCTCTTCGTGCGAAAGCGGATAGCTGTCCAGGTCGACATCGGCAAACAGCACGGCATCGTAGCCGCCAGGACGCAAAACCGACGCATCGGCAAGCGACACGAAGCGCACTTGCGCCCGTGGCGTGCGATCGACCTCGTAGGTCTCGTAATCGTAGGCGGTGCTACGCTTGTCCACCTTGGTGCGAATGCCATCGAGCACGGGCACGGTTGCAGCCTGCGACACGTCGAGCGTGCGGGCGCCATTCATAAGGATGTCGATGGCGTGGCGCAGCAGGGCCGCCTCCGCTTGGCGACGGGCTTGGCCATCCAAGCTGCCCAGCGAGCGATCGGGCAACGCCTCGGCAACGGCAAGCATGGCCTTGAGCGCCGTCACGGGCTTGTCACGCCACAGTGCCTGGAACACGTCCGAGACCACACACGGCACGTTCTTAAACCAGTTTTCGTCACTCGCCGCCTTGCGAGCGCCCCTCACCTGGCCTTGGACGCTCTGCAGCAGGCTCTTAACGCCCGCGGTAGTCTTGTTGCGCGAGAGACGCATATTCTTATCGAAGGTTCGAGCATTGGCGGCATCAGCACCCGAAAGCGGGCTGTAAATCCAGTCGGTAAGCTCCGGCGCGGGCCACCACTCGGTCTTTGACGCCGCACCCTCATCGGCGGCCTTCATGCGCTCGATCAGGCCGGCAAGCGCCGCAAACTGCCTACCCGCAATGGATTGGGAAAACGCCGTGAACTCAGTTGTCTCGGCAGCGATATGACGAGCCGCCAGACGAGAGGCGAGCTCACCAAACAGCTGGGGTGCCCGGGCAGAAACGACGAGCACGCGCACGGGGTCGGCAGAAGCGTCGGCGGCGCCGTCGACCTCGGAACCCTGGCACGCTTTTACCAGATCATCAATTGCGTTCGCATAAGCATGAGCACGGGCATGGGGGCCAGCGACCTCAATAAAGGCAGGCCGAGCGGCGGTCCCGCAAGCGGCATCAGACGCGACGGCGTTCTCCCCCAGCGGCGCGATCTCAAACAGCACACCGCGGGCATCAAATGCCGCGGCAAGCTCCTCGCGCATCGCCGCCTGCTCGCGGGCAAGCAGGATAACGACCTCTCCCCCATTTTTCGCCACGGCTGACAGCAGCTCGAGCAGACCGTGCGTAAACGACGTGACGCCGCGTACACAGACGGCACGGGTGCACGCCGGCAGATTATCGGCCAGGGCGCTGGCCATAATGTCAGCCGCCTCGCAGGGCTCGACCATATCTCGACGGTCCAAACCGCCCGCGTAGGCGCGCAAAAGCTCAAACACACGAGCCTCGGCGTCGCTTTTTGGCTTAGGCTGGCAATTGTTGCCACGGCATCGCTCGGTGCTCGTCCCCGCCACACCCGGTAGTACGTCGCGGGCCATGCGCGCGAGCATGCGCACCGTGCCCTGACTGCGCGAAAGCGGCTGCAGGTCGGCATCATCGAGACGCGTGACCCTGTCCGAAAACAGCATCTGGCGCTGCAGGTTGTCGACGAAACCGCGCCCGTCGCCCAAAAGCTCCCAAAGCGAGCGAAGCCACGATGTAGGCGTCTTGTAGTCAATACCCAGCGAAACGCCGGCTTCCGCCGCATCATGACGGCACAGGTCGAGCTCGGCAAACGTTGGCGCCAGCAGCACGGCACGCCCGTGGCGGGCAACAAGGTCGGCAAGCAGCGCCGCCTCGGCATCGCTCAAATCCGCGCCGGCGTTGGTGGTATAGATTCGAACAGGCATGGTCCTCCACTCAAACCGTTCGCAATATTCAATGCTTCCATCCTACCCGCCCGCGCGGACAGATTTGCCCCACGCCAACAGATTTGACCCCTTGGAGACAGAGGAAAATGGATCACCGAGGAGGTCAGTCTAACCCAGTGATCCGTTTTCCTCCGTCCCCAAAGGATCAAAAAACCGCCCCCGAAGGGACGGTTCTGCGCAATTCGTTTGTTGCCGCTGGCCTACTCGCCATCCTCCAGTTTGATGAGGATCTTGCGATAGCCGCCGTACTCGCCATTAAGTGCCTTGGACACACGGCTCACCGTGGTGGACGAAGCGCCGGTACGCGCCTGAACCTCGACATAGGGCTCGCCCTCGTCCAGGTAACGCGCGACCTGCAAACGCTGCGATAGATCGCAAATCTCGCGCGGCGTGCAGATATCGGTCAAAAACGCTTGGATATCCTTCTCGTCGTCCAAAAGACTAAATGCGTGGACCAGCTGCTTGACATCAGGCTTGTCAAACATGTTCTCGATATTCATCGATCACCGCCAAACCCGCCATAAGGCATCGAAGTTGATACTGACATCGGGCATCGTTCGCCCGTTCTATGCAATAGGGCAACGCCTGTGGCTTTTGCCCGTAGCAGTGTAGCACACCACTAAACTAAAGCGACAAGACTCTCTGTCAGCGGCGCGTTTTTTAGGACGAACGCCGTTTTGAAACCGAATGCGCACGTAAGCTCCACGAATATTTGAGACAATGGACGACCAGACACCGCGGCGCACCCGCGCAACCATCCAGGTCGCCGCCGCAAGCCGCTTCACGCGACGCCAGCAACCCCGGCGCAAGAAAGGATTCACGCCATGCGCTTTATGCTTAACTGGTTCTTCACCTCGATCGCTATCGCGATCGCCACGTTCCTCGTTCCCGGCATCCAGCCCTTCGGTTTTGCCGAGGCCTGGGTCTGTTTCGCCTTTGTGGGACTGTTCCTGAACATCGTCGACTCGCTCGTCAAACCGTTCCTGACGGTCATCTCGCTGCCGCTCACTATTATCACGCTTGGTATTTTTCAGCTCGTAGTCAACAGCTTTATGCTCGAGCTGGCCAGCTACCTGTCGGTCAATCTGCTGGGCGCGGGCATCTCCATCGCCAGCTTTGGATCGGCCTTTATGGGCAGCATCCTGGTATCCATCATGCGCAGCATCCTCGACAGCATCGCTGAGGGCTAAAACGGCCATTCCGGCCGCGCCCGTCTCAACAGCCCAAAACAAAGGCCGCCCATCGCAAAAAATGGGCGGCCTTCTTATTTGCCAAGTCTCAAAGGGCGAGAGAATCTGCCATTTCCACCCTGTCCCCACATGGCAGTCGTGGGTTAGATGACGTAGTCGTAGCCCTCGTTGGGGGCGACGAGCGCATCGAGCGTCACGCCGTCGAGGTAGTCGTTGATGAGCTTGTCCAGGTTCTTCCACACGTCGAGCGTGGGGCACTCATCCGAACGCGAGCAGCCCTTGCAGTCGCCGTCCAGGCATGCGACCGGTGCCAGGCTGCCTTCGGTCAGGCGCAAGATCTCGCCCACCGTGTACTGCTCGGGCGGGCGCGTGAGCACGTAGCCGCCGCCCTTGCCGCGCATGCCCGAGAGCATATTGGCACGCACGAGCGTGGCCAAAATGTTCTCCAGATATTTCTCCGAAATCCCCTGACGCGCGGCGATCTCTTTGAGGGGAATGCGGCCTGCCGCCTGGTGCTCGGCCAGGTCGACCATAACACGCAGGGCATATCTGCCCTTAGTAGAAACCAACATATATAGTGCTGCCTTTCGGTCTTTTAGTCCGTTGAAATTCTAGCCGAAAAAATGGCTTTGAAAATACCCGTTCCGGTCAAGATGGTTAATCAACTTGCAATAAACTCCTATTTCCTATTGCATTACTAGGCTTTAGTGTCTAGTATGCTTCCCAACAGCTAAACGAACAACCTATAAGGTTTGTGGGTTTAGCTGCTAGACACACCGTAAAACCACACGGTATCCAGTCATTTGATCACTTTGGAGGTTCATCATGAGCAAGGTTTACACGTCCATCGATCAGCTTATCGGCCACACCCCGCTTCTGGAGCTCACTCACTTTGAGGCCGATGAGGACCTCAAGGCCCGCGTGCTCGTCAAGCTGGAATACTTCAACCCCGCCGGCTCCGTCAAAGACCGCGTCGCCAAGAACATGATCGACGAGGCCGAGAAGGCCGGCAAGCTCGTGCGCGGCGGCGACTACACCATCATCGAGCCCACGAGTGGCAACACCGGCGTCGGCATCGCCTCGGTGGCGGCGGCTCGCGGCTACAAGGTGATCATCACCATGCCCGAGACTATGTCCGTCGAACGCCGCAAGCTTATGCAGGCATATGGCGCACAGCTCGTGCTCACCGACGGTTCCAAGGGCATGAAGGGCGCCATCGCCAAGGCCGAGGAACTGCAGAAGGAGACGCCCAACAGCATCATCGCCGGCCAGTTTGTGAACCCCGCCAACCCCGCCATCCACAAGGCCACGACCGGCCCCGAGATCTGGGATGACACCGACGGCAAGGTCGACATCTTCGTCGCCGGCGTTGGCACCGGCGGCACTGTGACCGGCGTGGGCGAGTTCCTCAAGGAGCAGAACCCCGAGATTCAGATCGTCGCCGTCGAACCCGCTACCTCCCCAGTGCTCTCCAAGGGCCAGGCCGGCCCGCACAAGATCCAAGGTATCGGCGCCGGTTTTGTGCCCGACGTCCTCGACACCCAGGTCTACGACGAGATCATCCCCGTCGAAAACGACGACGCCTTTGCGACCGGCCGCGCCGTGGGCCACAAGGAGGGCGTGCTCGTGGGCATTTCGTCCGGCGCCGCCGTGTGGGCCGCGCTGCAGCTGGCCAAGCGTCCCGAGAACGAGGGCAAGACCATCGTGGCGCTGCTCGCCGACACCGGTGAGCGTTACCTGTCCACGGCGCTCTTCCAGGACTAAGGGCCCGTCACTTGTCGATAGGCCCAAGGCACGCCGGCCTCCCCTCTCTTCTGGCTGTCTGAGCCCATCTCATTAGGGTGTCCCACGAGACGTCCGAACTTGCTACAATGTCTGCGGCGCGGAACCAGCCTCCCGCGCCGCTTTTCTTTTTTGGCCACATGCCACCAAGGAGAACCTCCCCATGCACAACAAGCGCGTGCTCGTCGCCATGAGTGGCGGCGTCGATTCCAGCGTGACCGCGTATCTGCTCAAAAGTCAGGGTTACGAATGTGTCGGTGTCACCATGCGCCTCACCTGCCCCACGCCCGATCCCGTCACGGGCATGAGCAAAGTCAATCGCGACATCGCCGACGCGAAGGCCGTCGCCGAGCGCCTGGGGATACCCCATCGCGTGCTCGACCTGCAGCAGACATTCGACCACAGCGTTATCGAGCGCTTTGTGAACGCCTACCAGGAGGGGCTGACGCCCAATCCGTGCATTATCTGCAACCGCCACATTAAGTTTGGCGCACTGCTCGATGCGGCGCTGGACATGGGCTGCGGCTACATCGCAACGGGACATTACGCCAAAACAAGCCAGGCGGCAGACGGCACCTGGCAGCTACATCGCGGCGAAGATCCCAAAAAGGACCAAAGCTACTTTTTGTATTCGCTTACGCAGGAGCGCCTGGCGCACACGATCTTTCCGCTGGCGGGCCTGGACAAAGAGCGCGACGTGCGCCGCATAGCCGCCGAGCAGGGCTTTACCAACGCCAAGAAGGCCGAAAGCGAGGACATCTGCTTTATCGCGGACGGCGACTACGCGGGCTATATCGAGCGCCGCTGCGGACATCCCGCTGCACCGGGCGACATTGTGTGGCGCGACGGCAGCGTGGTCGGGCGCCATAACGGCGCGCTGCGCTATACCATCGGCCAGCGCAAGGGCCTGGGCGTCGCGATGGCGCATCCCGTATATGTGACGGGCGTCGACGCCGCCAACAACACCGTGCATCTGGGTGAGGCCGAGGACCTGACCGCCGCTGCCCTCACGGCCAACGACTGGATCTGGAGCGCGCCGGACGCGCGCATGGAGGCCGAGCTGGATGCCGGCGGCATTCGCGTAGGCGCCAAGTACCGCTACCGTCAGAAAGACCAGGCAGCGACCCTTACACGCGGCGCCGACGGGCAAATGCTGCTAACTTTTGACGAGCCGCAACGAGCCATCGCCCCCGGCCAGGCCGTCGTAATCTACCGCGGCGACGTCGTCCTCGGCGGCGGCACGGTGACCGGCGCCATCAAGTAGTCCCACTCCCTTCATAAGTTGCGGTGAAATAGGGACTGTTTAAGCGTTTAAAACCGCCAAACAGTCCCTATTTCACCGCAACTTACAGAGGGCGGCCTCGGTCGGTACTGCTGTGCCAGCCGAGGCCGCCGCATCGTTAGCGCTGAACGTAGGCGCGGACGAGCTCGTAGGTATTGCGCACGCCGTCGATGTGGCTGCGCTCGTAGTTGTGGCTCGCGTACACGCCGGGGCCAATCAGACCATGGCGAATGTCGTAGCCAGCCGAGAGCGTGGCCTCGACGTCGGAGCCGTAGTGCGGGTACACATCGATGGCGTAGTCGAGCTCCAGCTCGCGCGCGATGTTGGACAGCGTGGTTACCAGGTCGTAGTTGTACGGACCACCAGAATCCTTGGCGCAAATCGAAACCATGCGCTCGGTGCAGCCAAGGTCGTCGCCCACGCAGCCCATGTCCACGCTGATCATCTCGCGCGTGTCGGCCGGCACAAAGGCACCGCCGTGGCCGACCTCCTCGTACACCGTAAAGAGCAGCGATACCTTGCGCGAAAGCGTCACCTCGCCGCCAGCAGCGGCGCGGGCCAAACCCAGCAGAATCGACGCGGACAGCTTGTCGTCAAGGAAGCGACTCTTGATGTAGCCGCTCTCCGTCACCGTGGTGCGCGGATCCATAGCAATGATATCGCCGGTCTGAATACCCAGCTCAAGCACATCGTCCTTGCTGTCAACGTTCTCGTCGAGCAGGATTTCCATGTTCTTCTCGATGGTCTTGACCGGCTCATCGGCCACATGCGCCGAAGGCTCGGTATTGAGGACCACGCCCGTGTAGACATTGCCGTCACGCGTGTAGACGGTGCAGTTCTCGCCATCGGCCGTGGACCACTGATGCCCACCGAGAGTCGTGGGGCGCAGGCGACCATTGTCCTTAATGGAGCGCACCATGGCGCCCAGGGTATCGACATGGCTCGCCAGTACGAGCGGCTCGCCCTCGCCGCCAAGCTCAACCAGCACGTTGCCCTTATTAGAACGCTCAGGCCCAAACCCCATATCGCGCAGGGTCTCCATCAGATAATCAGTAGCCGCACGAGTAAACCCCGTAGGCGAAGCAATCGAGGTAAGCGCCTTCAACTGGTCAGTAATATAGGAGAGCGTAGAATCCATCTTGGACACCAAAGTCACCCTTTCATATCGAATTAAACCCACAGCAACAATACCACCGCGAACCATCTTTTTGCCTAGCGAGACAGCCCATCGAGCTCCCCAGAACCGTGCACGCTACAACAACAAGCCGGCGAGCCCCTGCCCGTTAGCCCCACAATCTTTCCACAGGACAGAAGGAGGCCCCGCCGCACGTAGTGCGCAGCGGGGCCTCCGACATGTCCGAGGACGATTGTGGGGCTAACGGGCAGGGGCCCGCCGAACCAGTTAGGCAGCCGGGCAGATCTTCTTGAAGAGCTCGATGACGTCGTCGAGCGTCGCCTCGCGCG
>SAMEA3387441__coassemble_2062_pt1 | contig 10081 bp, 4 predicted proteins | sample SAMEA3387441__metabat2_low_PE_001 | metagenome-assembled genome bin SAMEA3387441 (sample SAMEA3387441) | Felis catus | biome: Faeces | place: United Kingdom | collected 2012
AACTTCCGCATGCTCGAGGGTACGAGCGTGGCCGATGTCGTGGCCTGCTGCCGCGAGGCCGTTGCCACCGCTGGGCTCGCCGGCCGAGTCGAGGTCGAGCTGGGCCCCGGCAGCTCCGAGCCCTCGCCGTCCCCGCGCGTGGGCGGTCCGGGGCTCGAGGCCGTCCGCGCCATCGCCGCCCGCTATTTCCGTGATCCAAAGGAGACGGAGGAAAACGGATCGTCTGCGGTGGGCCAAGAGCCGATGAGCATCGTGCCCTCGACCGTGATTGGTGCAACCGATGCCGCCAACTACCAGCGCATTTGCCACGAGTGCATCCGCTTCTCCGCCTTTGTGGTCGACGATGACGAATGCGACCGCGGCGTCCACGGCACCAACGAGCGCATCACCCGTCGCGCCTACCTCCAAGGCATCCGCTTCCTCATCGCCCTGCTCCACACGCTCTAGCATGCGACAAAGGGACTGAGCCGATTTCATCGGTAATGAGACAAAAACTGTCATAGAATAAGACTAAGATATCTTAAGAGACATATGTTGGGGTGGTATTCCTTGAACGACTGCGGGCATGTGCCAGACTGCCTCGGCCCCCGGGGAGCACCCGGGCAGGTCGCCGTGTGGCTGGGGAGGAAATTATGCAGGAGCTCAGAGAGACGACGTCTCGACTCGTGAATAATGCTACCGGGGGGGGTGTCTAAGCAGGGAACTTCCTGGTGAACACCGGCCGCGCGAGCGGTGGTCCGTCATGTCTTATGGCCGTCGTCGTGGGCTGCGCCCGGTCTCGCCATATGTGATTGTTTTGGCCCTCGCCGTCGCGCTGACGGCGAGTTTCTTCCTGCCGGCCCGTGCGGAAGCGGCGATTTCTGACCACACGGTCACGACGATTTCGCCTTCGGGGACAACGATCAACCTGTTTGATTACTGGGTGAATCCCGATGACCATCTGTCGGTTTCCGGCAACGGCGGCATCAACGCAGGCCACAAGTTCCAGTTTAAGGATCAAGGAGCCAGCGAGGATCTTAACAAGTATACGGGTGGCTCCCAGGTCCGCACCGGCATCGTGAACAACGTTCTTGCCGGTGGTTACCCGAGACTCACCGACCGCTGGGAGGGAGAATCCCTCGGCTACCTGTTTGATTCCTCCGTCCATACGGGCAAGATATCCCATATGGGTGTGACGGGTCTGTTGCAGGCCAAGGGCGGCTACTACGAGTATGACAGCTCGCAGAACTACGCGGCGTACAACGCCAATAAGAATGCATTTGATGTTTACAATGCTGCCGGCGTTAAGCGAGCGGGGTCTGGGCCTCAGACAGTAGGCCAGTTCTTCCCCTTCGATGCGGCCGATGAGGTATTCAAGGAAGAGGGCGGCAAACTCGTCCCGAACGGCATTACGTCGCAGAACGTCGCTGACCCTCAATATAACGGTAACAAACCCCTCAACCATTATTTCGGCCTCTCAATGTCCACGCGATTCGTGCAGCCGAAGGATGGCAAAACGAACGCTGGCAAGCCCATGACCTTCGAGTTCACCGGAGACGACGACGTCTGGGTGTTCATTGACGATGTCCTCGTGGGCGACATTGGCGGCATCCACACCAGTGCTGATCTGACCATTAACTTCCAAACGGGCGACATCAGCGTTAACAATTCCGCAAATGGTACGCTGGAAAGCAAGTTCAAGGATGCGGGGCGGGATATTTCGGGCTTCAACGGCAACACCTTCGCTGACAGCACCAACCACACGCTCAAGTTCTTCTACTTGGAGCGTGGCGCCACCGACTCCAACATGAGGCTCAAGTTCAACCTCGTGACGGTTCCCGAGTCCGACATTATCAAGTTCGACCAGGATGGCGGTCTGGTGGAGGGTGCTCAGTTCGCGCTGTACAAGACAGACGAGAGCTTCGCTGACACGACCGCCAATCCAAATAACCTACTTGGCTCCGGCACCACGAACGCGAATGGACAACTGACGCTCACAAATAAGGCGGACAACGGCGTTATCAACTTCGATGACCTTTATAAAGAGTATCATTACAAGTACTACCTCCTGAAGGAAACAAAGGCGCCCAACGGTTACCGCTCGAGTCTCACGGCGACGGATGGCAGCATGCAGCTCGAGTACGTGCCCGCGAGCGCCGGGAACGGCGCGGGCGGCGTCATCATCAACCGCGGCGGTATGGACGCGGACAGCGTCGTGTGGAAGACCGGCGCGTTCGCCGGCGCGAAGGAGACCATCACCGCGCCGTCGACCGTGTACCAGGCGAATAATGACCTGACGAAGGTCAGCCTAGACTCCGGCATACTGTTCGCTGTGGTGCTCAAGCGCGATAAAAGCGCAAACGCAGATATCAAAGATCAGAACAATTGGTACGCCGTGTCGGGCGACCCATCGACGGGAATGGGGTACACCCTCGCCGGGAAGCCGAGTAAGGCCGGCGCTATCGAGGCGGCGAAGAAGGACCTGCACGCCTTCACGCTCAACACGAGCGGCCAGTACCAGGTAGAGATTCAAAATCTGCCCGGTGACATCTCCAAGTACTACTACCTGCTGAGCGGTGATGCCCGCAAGGATGCCGAGTACACGGTGGCCATCTACCACACAACGGCGAGCTCGATCGGCGACGCGACGCCTAAGAACACAGTCCACGTGTACAGCGACGACATCGCAGACGGCACGAACTTCAAGCGGCAGTTCGCCACGCGCCTGCTCGTCACGAACATCGAGAATCGCCTGTTCGTGCAGAAGACCGATACCGAGGGTAAGCCCGTTGACGGGGCGAAGTTCGGCCTTTACACCTCCAGCCAGGTGACTACGGAGAACGGCAAGGTCATGCTCAATGGCGAGCAGACCCCCTACGACACCCTGACGACGGGGTCGGTCGACTACCCGGTCCTGCTCGAAGGTGCGGGCATATTCCCGAATACGAGCAACGGTAACAGGCCGCTCGTGAAGGGGACCTACTTCCTAAAGGAGGTCTCGGCGCCCGAGGGCTTCCTGCTTAACGACACGCTTACCAAGGTGATTGTGGACGATTACGGCGTCCATGCCGATGCTGGTACGGACGATGACGGTGTTTCGACGTTCGTGGGTCCGGGCGCGCTCATGAAGAGCCTGGGCCAGTTTGGCGCAGAGGGCGACATTGACAACACGCTCACGTGGATCAAGGGCCAGCGCCAGACGTCCGACGGGACGCTCGACGGCAACGGCAACCTTTCCTGGAACAATGACGCCAAGGGCGGCGAGAATGAGGTACATCTTAAGTACGGCGCCAATGGACGTGTCTACCAGTATGGGCCCACCAAGAAGGACGAACCTTACCGCCTGGAGACCGAGACGGGCTGGATACGTATGGGCATCACGCAGGACGTGTCTGGTGACACTAATGCGAAGGGCGCCCGCGCCGACCTGGGCGACATGAATCTGAACGCCCTGTTTACGGGCACCACCTGCGTGCGCGTGGCGAACGAACGCGAGGCGAGCCTCGAGGTGATGAAGAAGGTCATGGTGCCAGCGGGCCTGACGGGAAAACCGGACGCGGGGTTCACCTTCAAGTTCACCGTGCCCACGACGGCGGGGAAGACGTACAAGGCCGCGGTGTTTGAGAACGCGGGGACCGCAAGCGAGAAGCAGGTCGGCAAAATGTTCGACCTCGAGAACGGCCGCGAGCAGACCATCACGGCCGACCAGACGATCCGCGTGTACGGTCTCGCCGAGGGTGACCAGTACGCGGTGCAGGAGCTGACCGGCGCAGACAAGATGCCCGCGGGCTATAAGCTGACCGGCCGCAAGCAGGGTGACAAGAATCTGACTGAAGAAGGCGATAGCATCTCGGGCAGGATTGCCCCGCAGAATTCCGATGGCACGGTGGCCAAAGACAACAAGCTGGTGTTCACCAACAGCTACAGCGTGAAGTCTTCGGTGACGCTCACAGGCATCAAGGCGAAGAAGAAGTTCACCGGCCGTGAGTGGACTAGCGCCGACAGCTTCGAGCTTTGCCTGCGCGCCGCCGATGGAACGCCGATGCCTGATGGTGCCACGGCAGCGCCCGTGGCCGGCATGAAGCAGGTCGAGAAGACCGTTACGAGCGCCGAAGAATTTAGCTTCGGAGAGATTAAGTATGAGAAGCTTGGCAAGTACACCTACTACATTGCCGAGACTACGCCCGCCAAGAGCGATCCCAGTTGGCTGGGCGGTGTCAGCTACTCCAGCGCCGAATACAAAGTGACCGTAACGGTGAAGGATGACGGCAAGGGAAATCTGACCGAGCCAGTCGTCAAAATGGAGCAGATCTATAAGGATGATGGCACCGCCACATCTCAGGTGATCGACGATCAGATTGCGGTGATCACGAACACGTACCGCCCGAAGGAGACCTCGGTAACGCTCAAGGCGACGAAGCGCTTCACGGGCGGTGAGCTCGCGGGGAGTGACTTCACGTTCCAGCTGCTCGACAAGGACGGCAGCGTGGTCCAGACTGTCCAAAACGAGAAGGACGGCAAGGTCGCCTTTGCAGCCATCGACTACGCTACGCCGGGCGACCACGACTACACCATCAAGGAGGTGAAGGGCGCCGACTCGACCGTCGTCTACGACGCGAAGGGCGTGAAGGTCCACGTCAAGGTCACCGACGAAAAGGGCGAGCTGAAGGCGACCGTCACCTACGACGGTGAGAAGGCCGTGCCGACCTTCACCAACACGAAGCCGACAGCGGACGTCACCGTTGAGGCCACGAAAGTTCTCGCGGGCAAGGACCTGACGGCCGATGCGTTCACCTTCGGCTTGTACGACCAGGACGGCAATGAGGACGCTCGCGGCACCAACGATAAGAATGGCAAGGTCAAGCTGACCGTCAAGGGCCTGAACCTGGGCGAGTACGACTACACGCTCAAGGAGGAGAAGGCCGGCCAGTCCGTCGACGGCGTGGCCTACGACGCCAAGGAAGTCAAGGTCCACGTCAAGGTAGAGCAGAACCAGGACGACAACAACAAGACGAAGGTGACCGTCACCTATGACGGTACCGCTACGGCTCCCACCTTCAACAACACCTACACCGCAAAGGGATCCGTGGAGCTGACGGCGACCAAGACCATCAAGGTTGCGGACGGCTTCGATCACACGACGAAGCCTGCGGACGGCGAGTTCACCTTCGACCTGAAGGACGCTGCCGGCAACGTGATCGCCACCGCGAAGAACGATGCAAGCGGCAAGGTCTGCTTCACGCGCGAGTTCCAGCTCTCCGACTTGGACGGCGCCGCGAGCAAGGACTTCACCTACACCATCGTGGAGCAGCCGGGCGCGGAGGCCGGCATGGTCTATGACAACCATCCTCTCACCTACAAGGTGACGGTCACAGACGGCGGGAACGGAGCACTGAATGCGAAGGCGATCGTGACGAGCACATCCGGCTCGGAGACCTTCACCAACACCTACCAGCCGGCCGCGACCGGCCTGGCCCTCGGTGCACAGAAGAGCTACGCGAAGAAGGACGACAACACGCCGATCGTACTCAAGGGCGGCGAGTTCACCTTCGATGTGTACGAGGGCAACCTTACGGCTGAGCAGCTGAAAGGCAAGCAACCCGTCCGGACCGCGACCAACGACGCGAACGGAAGCGTCGGCTTCGACGCCTTCTCCTACGCGAAGCCGGGCACGCACGAGTACACCATCGTTGAGCGGAAGGGCGATCTGGCCTACGTGACCTACGACGCCGCGGTGCACCATGCCGTGGTGACGGTTGCGGACAATGCCGGCACGCTGCAGGCGAGCGTCGCCTACGACGGTACGGACGCCACGAAGCCCACCTTCACCAACACTTACGAGGCACGGGCGACGGACTCCGGTGCGATCGCCCTCACCAAGAGCGTTAACGTGCACGACGGCAGCTATCAGCTAAAGGCGGGAGACTTCGCCTTCGAGCTGATGGGGTCTGACGGCTCGGTGATCCAGACCCGGAAGAACGATGCTGACGGCAATGTTGCCTTCGACAAACTGATCTTCGACCATGCGGGCACCTTTCCCTTCACGGTCCGTGAGGTGCAGCCGACGGACGGCGCGCCGGGCGTGCCGGGCGTGACCTACACCGGCAAGACGTACACCCTGACCTACGTGGTGAAGGACAACAACGACGGCAAGCTGGTGGTAGAGAGCTCTACGGTGAAACCGAGCGAGGGCACCGAGAACGGCGTCACCCCCAATACCATGACGTTTGCGAACAGCTACCAGCCGGGTCAGACCTCCTACCAGATCTCTGGCACCAAGGTGCTTGAGAATGCCGACCCGGCCACCACGCGGACGCCCGCCGATGGCGAGTTCACATTCGCGCTGATTGACGTGGCCACCGGGCAGGAGATCGACCGGACCACGAACGTGGGTAAAGCGTTTACCTTCAAGGCCATCTCGTACACCGCACCTGGTTCGCATGCGTACCAGGTGAAGGAGGTTGCGGGCCAAGATGGCACCATCACTTACAGCGATGCGGTGCTGGACGTAACGGTGAACGTGACCGATGACGGCAGCGGCCAGCTGACCGCGACGGCGAACAAGACGGCTGCGGATCTGACCTTCACCAACACCTACACGCCGACGGCAACGACGGCGACGATTACCGGAACGAAGGCTCTGACCGGCCGCGACCTGGCCGAGGGTGAGTTCTTCTTCGACCTGAAGGACGCCGACGGTAACGTGGTGCAGACGGTGCAGAACGGCGCCGACGGCACGTTCGGCTTCGCGCCGCTGCAGCTGGACAAGGTGGGGACGTACGTCTACACCGTGTCCGAGCGGGCAGGGGCGACGGCGAACGGCGTCACCTACGACACGACGGTCTTTACCGCGACGGTGACGGTGACGGAGAATGCGGAGACGCACGCGCTGGAGGCGCAGGTTGCCTACAGCAAGGGCGGCAAGGCTGCGGATGCGGTGGCGTTCAGCAACAGTTACGCGCCGGCCGCGACTGAGGTGAAGCTGGGGGCCTCCAAGGTGCTGAGCGGCGAGGACCTGAAGGAAGGGCAGTTCTCCTTCCAGCTGAAGGATGCCGACGGCAAGGTGCTGCAGACCGCAAAGAACGCGGCGGACGGCACGGTGGGCTTCGAGGCGATCTCGTACGACAAGCCCGGAACGTACGCCTACAGCATCTCCGAGGTGGACGACGGTCAGAAGAACGTGACGTACGACGCGGCCGAGCACCGGGTAACGGTGACGGTGACGGACGACGGTGCGGGCCATCTGGTGGCGACGGTAACCTATGACGGCGCCGTGGCGCCGGTGTTCAAGAACACGTACACGCCGCCGACCACCCCGCCGACGGAGCCGCCCACCAATCCGCCGAGCAAGTCACCGGTGCCGAAGGAGGAGAAGCCGGGTCTGCCGTATACGGGCGATACCAGCTTGTCGCCGATGGCCCTGGGTGGCATCGCGGGCGGCGCGGTGGTGCTGATCGCCGTAGGCGTTATCCTGCGGCACCGGAACCGGTAGCTACGGCGGCCGAGAAGGGCTTTGATTGAGGGCGGGTGGTCGCAGGGCGCGGCCGCTCGCCCTTTTTGGTGAAAGGCTATGTTAACCCGCCGTTTGCACGTCCGGCTCCAGATGGAACTCGTACTCCGGCTCCATCATCTTCTTCCGGATCTTTTCGTAGCGCCCGTCGTCGAGCTGCTCGCGCATGAGCGACGTCCTGTCCCCGACGCGTGCGGCCTCGCGCAGCCATCTGAACCACATCAGGCAGCTGTGGAGCCTGCGGGTCGATACGCCCTTGAACCTCTCGAGGAAGTGGCCGAGCGAACCCTGCGCTTCAGCATCCTCTGGACCGTGTCCCGCTCGTACCCGGTGAGCCTGCCGTGGGTCCTCGGGACCGCCCTCGCGGCGCCCTTCCCGCCCTTTCCGGACATGGCGTCCTCCGATCTCCCGGGGCCGGCCGATCCGGCCCTCAGGGTATCGGATTCCCAAATTTATCCGTATATGTGCGGATGAATGCGGGAGGCGTTCGGATGAAGTTGTATTCAAGGAAAGAGACTGACCCTTTGTCGCATTCCGTGCGGGTTATATGCAGGTATGCCTGCGCACGCTATCATGTATGGGTTAGACCGCAACTATGTACCTCATACGCGAAGGGATGCGCATGTATCTGAAGATCGACATGTTCTAGCTGGGCTTACCCCCGCAGCGGCGCCCCGCGTCCCATCAATTCTGCCGATTTTCACCTTCACGCATATAAAGGAGTCCGTCATGCGCGACAAGCTCGAAAAGATCATCAAGGCCTACGAGGAGCTCGAGAAGAAGCTCTCCGACCCGGCCGTCGCCTCCGATATCAAGGAGTTCACGCGTCTCAACAAGGAGTACGCGCACCAGTCCGACCTCATCGCCGCCTCGCGCGAGTACATCGGTGCGCTCGATGACATCGAGGCTGCCAAGGAAATGCTGCACGATACCACCGATGCCGATGAGAAGGAGATGCTCCAGATGGACATCTCCGAGAACGAGGAAAAGCTTCCCCAGCTCGAGGAAGACATCAAGTACATGCTCATCCCGAGTGACCCCAACGACGACAAGAACACCATCGTCGAGATTCGCTCCGCCGCCGGTGGCGACGAGGCGGCCATCTTCGCCGGCGATCTGTACAAGATGTACCAGCGCTTTTGCGAGTCGCGCGGCTGGAAGACCACCGTGCTCGACTCCAGCCCCAGCGAGGCCGGTGGCTTTAAGTCCATTGAGTTCAAGGTCGAGGGCGACCGCGTCTACTCCGTTATGAAGTTCGAGTCCGGCGTGCACCGCGTCCAGCGCGTTCCCAAGACTGAGTCCCAGGGCCGCATTCAGACCTCCACGGCTACCGTCGCCGTACTTCCCGAGGCCGAGGAGATCGACGTCCAGATCAACCAGTCCGACCTGCGCATCGACACCTACTGCGCCTCCGGCCCTGGCGGTCAGTGCGTTAACACCACCTACTCCGCCGTGCGCATCACCCACCTGCCCACCAACACCGTGGTGCAGTCGCAGGAGCAGCGTTCCCAGATCCAGAACCGCGAGGTCTGCATGCAGATGCTGCGCGCCCGTCTGTACGAGATGGAACTCGAGAAGCAGCAGGCAGAGCTCGGTGCCGAGCGCCAGAGCCAGATCGGCCACGGTAACCGTTCCGAGAAGATCCGCACCTACAACCAGCCCCAGGACCGCGTGACCGATCACCGCATCGGTTTCAACTCCACTTATAACGGCGTCCTTCTGGGCGACCAACTCGGCACCGTGATCGAGGCGCTCGCCGCCGCCGAGCGTGCCGAGAAGCTGGCACAGGCCGTGTAGTGGGTTACGCGGTTTTGCCAAACCGCGTAATGGCTCGACGCTGCAAACGCCCCTAAGCGGCAATCTGACGTTCAATCGTCGGTCGCGTACCGAAGTACGCTTCCCTCCTCTTTCACGTCACCTTGCTCGCTTAGGGGCGTTTTCGCTGACTTATGCTCAACCTGCGGGGTGTCCATGGTAGTCATTGGGGACGTTCTTAAATGACTAGGTTGAGTAAATTGCTATTCGAGTTTATTTAATCTGCTTTGTTAGAAATTAAGCAATTTAACTGCTTAAAGCAATCAACGGCGTTTATCTGCTATCGATAATAATGCTCAAAAAATCGTCCGAGAAGTCGCGGGGCGATTTTTGATGGGTCGTGCGTCAAGCAATGTGGCAAGTTCTTGGTTAGATATTGGTCAGTTTTGGGGCAACCTTGCCAAAAGCTTGACGAATGCAAATTTAGACGTCAGCGAATGAACACTTTGAGCAAGCCCGGTGCAAAATTCTGGGCTGATTCTCGATAATCGCCTTCAATCGTCCCTTGCCAAGCGCTAGCCTCGCTTACAATCTGCTCCGACATTCGCGCGCCGTCCGGCGCTTAAGAGGGGAGGGCCCCATGGCAAACGAGATTTGGACCATCAAGCGTTGTCTCGAGTGGACCAAGGAGTACCTGGCCGAGCGCGGCGAGGAGCACCCCCGTCTTTCTGCCGAGTGGCTGCTGTGCGCCGCCACGGGCCTGGCGCGCATTGACCTATATATGCGTATGGACGAGACGCTTAACGCGGCCCAGCTCGAGACCATGCATGCGGCCGT
>SAMEA3387441__coassemble_3432_pt1 | contig 3779 bp, 2 predicted proteins | sample SAMEA3387441__metabat2_low_PE_001 | metagenome-assembled genome bin SAMEA3387441 (sample SAMEA3387441) | Felis catus | biome: Faeces | place: United Kingdom | collected 2012
GGCCGCGGCGGCCCGCGCTGCATGAGCATGCCCTTCTGGCGCGAGGACCTCTAAGTCTTTCCGTTTCCGGTGCGGTCCCCCTACAACCGCACCGGTTTCGCCCGTCAAACGGGCAACACTAATACTTACGTAATTCATTTCTTCGAAAGGATTCGAACCATGGGTGTTAACCTCTCCGGCCGTAGCTTCCTCAAGCTCCTCGACCTCACCACCGAGGAGATCGAGTACCTGCTCAAGCTCTCCAAGAACTTCAAGGACATGAAGCGCGCTGGCGTTCCGCACCGCTATCTCGAGGGCAAGAACATCGTTCTGCTCTTCCAGAAGACCTCCACTCGTACCCGCTGCGCCTTCGAGGTCGGCGGCATGGATCTGGGCATGGGCGTCACCTACCTCGATCCGGGTTCGTCGCAGATGGGCAAGAAGGAGTCCATCGAGGATACCGCCCGCGTTCTCGGCCGCATGTATGACGGCATCGAGTTCCGTGGCTTTGCCCAAGACGACGTCGAGGAGCTCGCTGCTAAGTCCGGCGTGCCCGTGTGGAACGGCCTGACCACTGAGTGGCATCCCACCCAGATGCTCGCCGACATCCTGACCGTCCAGGAGAACTTCAACTACGACATCAAGGGCAAGACCCTCGTCTTCATGGGCGACTGCAAGAACAACGTCGCTCGCTCCCTCATGGTCGTCTGCTCCAAGCTCGGCATGAACTTCGTGGCCTGCGGCCCCGAGGAGTGCATGCCCGCTGACGACGTCATCGAGGCCTGCAAGCCCATCGCCGAGGCCAACGGCTGCACCATCAAGCTGACCACCGACGTCAAGGACGGCGTCACCGGTGCCGACGTTATCTACACCGACGTGTGGGTCTCCATGGGCGAGCCCGACGAGGTCTGGGCCGACCGCATCGCCCAGCTTACCCCGTATCGTGTTACTTCCGAGGTCATGGCTATGGCCAACCCGGGTGCCATCTTCCTGCACTGCCTGCCCAGCTTCCACGACACCAACACCACCATTGGCGCCGAGAAGTGCGAGCAGTTCGGCATCACCGAGCAGGAGGTCACCGACGAGGTCTTCGAGAGCCCCGCTTCCAAGGTCTTCGACGAGGCCGAGAACCGCATGCACACCATTAAGGCTGTCATGTACGCCACGCTCAAGTAAGAGCATCTAGCATCTCGCTCGGGGTGTATTGCTGCACACCCCGAGCGGTTTTGTCTGGTAAATATCTCGCGTCGGGCGGTGGGCACGGCACGGAAGATCCGCTTCGCGCGAGAAAGTTAAATGATTTATGAAGGGGGGATGAGAACCATGAGTGAGACCGCTAAGAAAAAGCGCGGTATGCCTTCATCGTTCACCATTCTTCTAGCTCTGCTGGCAATTGTCGCAGTGATTACCGTTATCGTCTCCGGCGCGTCCGGCGGCGAGGTTACTGCAGCCCGCCTGAGCGATTTCTGCACTGCCCCGATTCTGGGCTTCGCTGACGCTCTGCCCGTCTGCCTCTTCGTTATGATCCTGGGCGGCTTCCTCGGTATGATGACCGAGACCGGCGCTCTGGACAACGGCATCGCCGTTCTGGTGCAGAAGCTTAAGGGCAACGAGATCATGCTCGTTCCTGTCCTTATGCTCATCTTCTCCCTCGGTGGTACCACCTATGGTATGTGCGAGGAGACCGTTCCCTTCTACGCCCTGCTCGCCGCTACCATGATGGCCGCTGGCTTCGACCCCATGGTCGGCGCCGCTACCGTCCTGCTCGGCGCTGGCTGCGGCTGCCTGGGCTCCACGGTTAACCCGTTCGCCGTCGGCGCTGCCGTCGACGCTCTGACCGGCGTTGGCATTGAGGTCAACCAGTCCATCATCATCGGCCTCGGTGCCGTCCTGTGGATTGTCACTACCTGTATGTCCATCTTCTTCGTGATGAACTACGCCAAGAAGGTCAAGGCTGACAAGGGATCCACCATCCTGTCGATGCAGGAGCTCAAGGACGCCGAAGAGGCTCACGGCAAGGCTGCTTCCGAGGTTCACAAGGAGGTCAAGCTCACCGGTCGTCAGAAGGGTGTTCTGATCGCCTTTGCCTTCACCTTCGTCGTCATGATCGTCGGCTTTATTCCGCTGGCCGACCTCAACGAGGGCGTCGCCAACTTCTTTGACGCTGGCGCTGTCTACGATGCCGACGGTAACACCGTCGTCCAGGGCTGGTCTGCCCTGATCACCGGCCTGCCCATTGGCCAGTGGTACTTCGACGAGGCTTCCACCTGGTTCTTCCTCATGGCCGTCCTGATCGGTATCATCGGTGGCCTGTCTGAGAAGCAGATCGTCAACACCTTCATCACCGGCGCTGCCGACATGATGTCCGTTGTTCTCGTCATCGCCCTCGCTCGTGGTATCTCCGTTCTCATGGCTAACACCGGCCTCGACGTCTACGTCCTCGACGCTGCTGCTAATGCTCTGGCTGGCCTGTCCGGCGTGATCTTCGCTCCCATGAGCTTCCTGGTCTACTTCGGCCTGTCCTTCCTGATCCCCTCGACCTCTGGTATGGCTACCGTCTCCATGCCCATCATGGGACCGCTGGCTGTTAAGCTCGGCTTCTCTCCCGAGGTCATGGTCATGATCTTCTCCGCCGCCATCGGTGTCGTGAACCTGTTCACCCCGACCTCCGGCGCCATCATGGGCGGTCTCGCCCTGGCCAAGATCGAGTGGACGACTTGGCTCAAGTTCGCTCTTAAGCTCATCGTCGCGCTCTCCGTCGTCTGCGCCATCATCCTGACTGTCGCCTGCGTGTTGATCTAAGTACCCAACGGGTACCCCACGGAAACCTTGACGATCCTGTAAAGGATCACCTGGTCATCGTCTGTCCGGTGGGGTCAACCCACCGGTAGACTCCTACCTTTAGCCCCCTCCCGTTCCGTGCGCGGGAGGGGGCGCTCTTATGTTGCGCGGTTCTACGAACCGCGCAACCAGTCGACGCTGCGCGCCGTCCTCTGCCTGCGGCGCTTTCCATTGTTGGTGCAGAGGGCGCTTTGCCTACTCTGGCGGGCTTTCGCTGGCTTATGCTCAACCTGCGACGTTCCCCTTGTTGGTGCAGGGGGTAGCTTGCTCGCTCTGGTGCCCGTTCGCTGGCTTTGGCTCTGCCTGCGGCGCTTTTCATTGTTGGTGCTGAGCGCCTTGTTTCCCGTCCCAAATTAGCTATCCCGGGTCCCCGGTGGTTGCGGTGGGCGTGTTTGGTTGGTGCCTGTTGATGGCCTGGGCATCGGGGAGGGTCTGCTCCGTTATAATCGCCTAGAACATTAAATGGAAACGGGACGGGAGCCATACATGCGCCAGGGTTTCGACAACGCGAAATATATCGAGCTGCAGGCCGCTCATATTAAGGAGCGCATCTCGCAGTTTGGTGGCAAGCTGTATTTGGAGTTTGGCGGCAAGCTGTTCGATGACTATCATGCCAGCCGCGTGCTACCGGGCTTTGAGCCGGACAGCAAGTTTCGCATGCTCAAGAGCATTGCCGATGACGTCGAGGTCATCATCGCGATCAACGCGAACCACATCGAGAAAAACAAGGCTCGTGGTGACCTTGGCATTACCTATGACGAGGATGTGCTGCGCCTGGTTGACCTGTTCCGCGGCAACGGCTTTGCCATCGCGGCTGTGGTCATCACCCAGTACGCTGGCCAGCCTGCTGCTGATGTGTTCCGCAACCGCCTGAACGCGCTCGGTATTCCCGCCAAGCTGCACTATCCCATCGAGGGGTATCCGCACGATGTCGATCTGATCGTGTCCGACGATGGCTA
>SAMEA3387441__coassemble_3971_pt1 | contig 3084 bp, 1 predicted proteins | sample SAMEA3387441__metabat2_low_PE_001 | metagenome-assembled genome bin SAMEA3387441 (sample SAMEA3387441) | Felis catus | biome: Faeces | place: United Kingdom | collected 2012
GCTGCGAAAACTTAAACGTCGCATCGAGCGCGACCGCGTTCGTATTGCCCACAGCTGCAAACTCAATAACCCCTGCATGCTTAAGGGCATGTACAACAGCCGCTAACGTATCGTGGTCGATCCCGTCGATGGTCGCATTAAGCTCGCTTACCTTGGCAGCCAGGATGTTCTTGAGGCTCTGCTCCATATTGTCGAGCGAGACCTCGTCAGTCAGGCCCTCGTTGCGCTGGCTTTCCAAATCTCTCGCCAACGAAAACTGAAAGCTGCGGAAGCTGCCAAAGCCAAGCTTGCGGCAGAAGCGCGAAACGGTCGCCTCGGACGTGGCGGCGGCGCGCGAGAGCTGAGCCGCCGTGAGGCGTGGCGCCTCGGACTGGTGCTCCAATATATAGTCGACAATGCGCTGCTCGGACTCGCTGTATCCCTGATGGGTACTAATGAGGGAAAGTGCGCTCTTGCTACTATCGGTCATGGATGGCTCCTGGTTGGCATGAGAATCGGACTCGTTTTGTAATGTCATAGTATAGGGGGATTTTCAATTACAAGATACACCTTGCCGTTTCAAGTGTTGATGGTAAACTTTCATCCACCGTTTACGGTTATGAAAGAACCTTTCACCGGAGAATTGCGCCTTGTCTCTTCTCACGCGGACGGTAGGTTGGTATCTTTCAGTTGTGGTAAAGCGCGCAAGGACGCGCGTGTAGGGGAGCGCCTGCGGGCGCAAAACTTAAAAAGGAGGGACACATGGCTAAGTTTGACATTATCGCCGCCACCGGTTGCCCGACCGGCATTGCGCACACCTTCATGGCGAAGGAGGCGCTGGAGAAGGCAGCTGCCGAGCGAGGTCTGACCATTAAGGTCGAGACCCATGGCCAGGTCGGTGTCGAGAACGAGCTTACCAAGAGCGAGATCGCCGGTGCCAAGGCCGTCGTCGTCGCAGCCGATAAGGATGTCCAGGCTGAGCGTTTCGCCGGCAAGCCCATGGTTTCCGTTGGTGTTTCCAAGGCCCTGTCCGTTGAGGCCGCTGGTAAGTTGATTGACCACGCGCTCGCCGCCAAGAGCGATGGCACGGTTGCAGCCGCTGCCGATGTCGAGGACGAGGTCGAGGAGAAGGAGTCCATCGGCCACGTCATCTACAAGCACCTCATGAACGGCGTCAGCCATATGCTGGTCTTCGTTGTTGCCGGTGGTGTTCTGACCGCCGTTTCGTTCCTGTGGGGCATTACGTCCTTCGATTCGACGGCGTCTGACTACAACAGCTTTGCTGCGATGCTCAAGATCATCGGCGGCATCGCCATGAACCTCATGGTTCCGGTGCTTTCCGCCTACATCGCCGAGTCCATCGGCAAGCGCCCGGCGCTCGTTCCCGGTTTCGTTGCCGGTATGATCGCCATCCAGGGCCTGCCTGTTAACGCCGAGACCGGCATGATCGACGCCGGTGGCGCCGGCGTGGGCTTCGGCTTCCTGGGCGGCATCGTCGGTGGCTTCCTCGCCGGTTATGTCATCCTACTGCTCGAGAAGGTCTTTGCCGGTCTGCCCAAGAACCTGGACGGCCTCAAGGCAATCTTCCTGTACCCGCTGTTCTCGACGGCTATCGTCGGCTTGGTCATGCTCGGCATTTCCGGCCCCATGGCTGCCATCAATACCGCCATGATGGACTTCCTCAAGGGTCTGTCCGCCTCTGGCGCCGTTGTTCTGGGTCTTGCTATCGGCTGCATGTGCGCCTTTGACATGGGCGGCCCGGTCAACAAGGCTGCTTATGTCACCGGTACCGCTATGCTCACCGAGGCCCTGGCCGCCGGTGTTGGCACCGACACCTACAACTTCGGTACCAACTTCATGGCTGCCGTCTCCGCCGCTTGCATCGTTCCGCCGCTGATCACCACCTTCGCCGTCGTTGTCGGCAAGAAGTACTTCAGCCAGGAGGATCACGACGCCGGTATCGTCAACCTCATCCTTGGTTGCACCCACATCACCGAGGGCGCCATTCCGTTCATGACCAAGAACATCTGGCCCGTCATGCCCATCATGATGCTCGGTTCCTCTATCGCTTCGATCCTGACCATTATGTTCAACGTTCACGATCCGGCGCCTCACGGTGGCTTCCTGGTCCTGCCCGTTGTCGAGAACGGTCCGCTGTGGGTCCTCGCGATCCTCATCGGCGCCGTGGTCGGTGGCATCCTGTTCGTGGCCTTCAAGAAGCACGACTTCGAGAAGAATCAGAAGGCCGCTCCTGCTGCTCCCTTTAAATCGGTCGAGGCTCCCAAGCCCGCTGCTGTCGAGGCCCCCAAGGCCGAGGCTGCCGACTTCGTGAAGGTCGAGAACGTTTTTGTCGCCGAGGACTTCACTTCTCGTGACGAGGCTCTGAGCTTCGTTTCCAACCGGGCTGTCAGGGCCGGTATCGCCAGTGACGCCGACGCCGTGATGAACGCCTTTCTGGCTCGCGAGGCCGAGGGCACCACGGGCATGATGGAGGGCTTCGCCATCCCGCATGCCAAGTCCGACGCCATTACCGAGGCTGCCGTGATCGTCGTCAAGGACGAGTCCGGCGTGACCGGTTGGGACACCATGGACGGCGCTCCCGTCAACGTGGCTATCGCCCTGCTCATCCCCGGTGCCCAGGCCGGCACTACGCACCTCAAGATCCTGTCCAAGGTCGCCGAGGCGCTCATGGACGAGGACTTCCGTGCCACCGTCAAGGGTTCCACCGACGCCGCCGAGATCGCCAAGACGATCAACGCCCGCCTGGTCTAATTCCATAGTACGCGAATAACATCGCCCCCTGTATATAAGGCGGAGTCCCTCCCCAGGGCCTCCGCCCTTTTCATCCCCAAATAAGTTGCGGTGAAATAGGGACTGTTTATACGATTCAACTCCAAATCCAGTCCCTATTTCACCGCAACTTACATAAGGGCATAGAGGGAACTGCCCATCGAGTTTTTGTCGCGAACAGATCATCAGCCAGAATTCCTATCAGCCGACATTACTCTGGACCGACCGAGTTTCCACAGCTTGCTCGCCGGGCGGACGCTGGTTAAGTTTGTCGCGAGTTCCGCACGCAAAGGAAAGCACTTAATGTGCTTTCCG